>JABLTL010166922.1_pt1 | contig 33634 bp, 29 predicted proteins | sample 7160151 | NCBI WGS metagenome assembly JABLTL01 (sample SAMN14651223, study PRJNA627086) | human gut metagenome | isolation source: feces | host: Homo sapiens
ATTATATTTTATCGCAGGCGATCGAACAGATCGATGCCGGGGCGGAGATCCTGGATGTTAATGTCGGCGTCCCGTCTCTTGATGATGTAAAGATGCTGCCGCTGGTGATCAAAAAGCTTCAGTCGATCACGGGGCTTCCTCTGCAGATCGATTCGGGAAATCCGGAGGCTATTGAAGCAGCTCTTCGTGTGTATAACGGAAAAGCGATCGTAAACTCCGTAAACGGAGAAGAGAAGGTCATGGAAAATATTCTTCCGTTGGTAAAAAAATATGGTGCAGCGGTGGTTGGCCTCACCCTTGATGAAAACGGGATTCCCAATAAGGCGGAGGATAGGTTTGCTATTGCGAAGCGTATTTTGGAGCGTGCACTTGAGTATGGTATCCCGCGGGAAAATGTGATCATAGACTGCCTCACGCTGACGGCGTCTGCCCAGCAGAAGGAAGTCGTGGAAACGTTGAAGGCAGTACGGATGGTCAAGGAACAGCTGGGGCTTAAGACAGCGCTGGGTGTTTCCAATATCAGCTTTGGACTGCCCCTTCGTCCGATCATCAACAGGACGTTTTTAACGATGGCGATGGAATGCGGTCTGGATCTGCCTATCATAAACCCTAACAGTGAGGATATGATGGCTTCGATCTTCGCATTTCACGTGCTGCATAATATTGATGAAAATGCGACGGCATTTATTGAACGCTACGGGGATGCGGCACTGGAGACTTCAAAAATTTCACAGAAAAAAGACACAGCTGTCACAGGATCTTCTGCAAATGGAGATGGAAGTCATGATATATTTTATTGTATCGAAAAAGGCATGAAAGCTGATACGGTAGTTGCCGTGGAAAAACTTTTGCAGGATCATACGGAGATGGAACTGGTCAATGACTTTCTGATCCCGGCACTGGATAAAGTGGGGCAGGGATTTGAAAAGGGAACGATCTTCCTGCCGCAGATGCTGCAGGCAGCAACGGCAGCACAGGCTGGATTCGATATCGTCAAGACAAAGCTGGCAGAAAGCGATAAAGAGACGGTTTCCCTTGGACAGGTAGTGATCGCCACAGTAAAAGGAGATATTCACGACATCGGAAAAAACATCGTAAAAGTCATCATGGAGAATTACGGATTCCAGATGATCGATCTGGGAAGAGATGTCCCTCCGGAAACCATTGTTGAGACGGTAAAAGAAAAAAATATCAAACTGGTAGGATTAAGTGCGCTGATGACGACGACGCTGAAGAGCATGGAAGAAACGATCGTGGCTGTCAAGGAGGCGGCTCCGGACTGTAAGGTAATGGTAGGAGGTGCTGTACTGACGGCGGATTATGCAGAAAAAATCGGAGCGGATTATTACTGCAAGGATGCGATGAAGTCGGTTGAAGCGGCACAGGAGGTTTTTCATGGGTAGATTCAATATGTGGATGGCAAATCTGATGCGGGGCAGGTACGGTATGGATCAGATGAATCGTACATTGTCGATCGTTGCATTGATTTTGATCGCGGCAAATTTATTTTTGCGTATGCGGATCATCAACTGGCTTGCGGTTGTTTTGCTGATATATATTTACTGTCGTGCATTTTCAAGGAACATAAACAGGAGAGCGGCTGAGAACCAGCGATATCTGCAGTTTGCAGGATCTGTTCGTTCTAAATTTGGCATGGGAGCCGGGAATCCGTATGGACAGACTCCTCGGACGAAGGATAACATCCATAAGATTTTGCGCTGCCCCGGATGTGGGGAAAAGCTTCGCGTGCCCAAGGGTGCAGGCAAAATCAATATCAGCTGTCCTCATTGTCATACGAAATTCACAAAAAAAGTATAATATTAAAAAATTCTGCCAATCATTCTGTTGCAAAGCGTCAAGAAACAGTGTAAGATAAAGATAGATTAGAGTAATGCTATAGGAAAAGTAATAGGGGAGCAAACAAATGAGAAGAAAATCTAAGTATGTTGTTTTAAGTCTGGTTCTGTGTTTATCGATGATGCTGTTTCTTTGCGGTTGCGGAGAAGAGAAATCAGGTTCGACGATCGAAGAACCTGAGATCACAGGCAAGTATTTGCAGGAAGATTATTCGCAGCAGCTCCTGAACGATGGTGCAGAGACTGTAGTAGGTTATGTAACTCTGGATAAGCTGGGGGAAGGTGACTACAGTGTACATATTTCTGAGCGTCAGGTAGTAGCAAGTTCTGAATATAAAGATGGCTATTATATTGCAGACAATAATGTTGCCAAGGATGTGACTCTTGGTGCAGAAGGTCGTATTGCCTGCCAGAAGGGTAAAGAGCTTAACGTTGTTTCTGCAGATGATTTTATTCAGGATCACAACGATGGTGAGTCGCAGCTTTATACAGTATATCTCATGGGAGATTCTGCGGAACTGATATTGGCAACCGATCCGGCGGATGTAGAGACGAAATAGTAGTGCAGAGGACTTTGTATAGAGAAAAATCAGGATATTAGAAAAAGGTGTGGCATTGTTCCCGCCTTTTTTGATACAATAAAACCGTTGATTATATTACAGGAGGCAGAGAGGTTTTATGCCGATACCGAATCCAGTAGCGTTTACAATTTTTCATATTGATATCATGTGGTACGGGATACTGATCACTGCAGGGATCGCTCTTGCGACCATAGTTTGCATGAGGCGTGCACCGAAGCATGGGCTGGATGGAGACAGGATCCTGAATTTTGTTATTATCAGCGTGCCGGTGGCGATCGTGGGAGCACGGCTGTACTATGTGATCTTTAACTGGTCTATGTACGCGGGAGACTTGGCAAAGATCGTCAATATCCGTATGGGCGGACTGGCGATCCATGGCGGTCTGATTTTCGGCCTGGGAACGGCAGTCGTACTGTGCCTGATCTGGAAGATCCGCCCGCTGAACATCCTGGATCTGGCAGCTCCGTGCATTGCTCTGGCGCAGGCTATAGGAAGGTGGGGAAATTACTTCAATTCTGAAGCCCATGGCGGTCCGACCAATTTGCCGTGGGCGGTGACAGTAAATGGACAGACGTATCATCCGACCTTTTTGTACGAGTCCATATGGTGCTTTCTGCTGTTTCTGTTTCTCCTTTACATGGATAACAGAAGAACGTTTGAAGGGCAGACGATCTGTCTTTATGGAATGCTGTATTCTGTAGAGCGATTCTTTGTGGAGGCCCTTCGGACAGACAGTTTGATGGTCGGACCGTTTAAGCAGGCACAGGTGATCAGTTTCGTGATTTTTGTGGTGTGTCTGGCAGGATATTTTATCCTTAGGAACCGCGGGAGAAAGATTGACCGAACGGCATAAAGCTTTCGGTTTTGATGATAGAATAATAACGAGGAGAATAAGATTATGAAATTAGGAATCGTAGGATTGCCGAACGTTGGCAAAAGTACTTTGTTTAATGCGATCACAAAAGCAGGGGCAGAAGCGGCAAACTATCCGTTTTGCACGATCGAACCGAATGTAGGTGTTGTAACAGTTCCTGATGAGCGTCTGAAGGTGCTCCACGAAATGTACAATTCCAAGAAGACGATTTACACGACGATCGAGTTTTATGACATCGCAGGGCTTGTAAAGGGTGCGTCCAAGGGCGAAGGCCTGGGCAACAAGTTTCTGGGCCATATCCGTGAGGTGGCAGCTATCGTGCATGTCGTACGCTGTTTCGAAGACCCTAATGTCGTGCATGTCGATGGCAAGATTGATCCGATCTCGGATATCGAAACCATCAATACAGAGCTGATCCTTTCCGATATGGAAGTGCTGGAACGCCGTATCCAGAAGACCACCAAGAACCTGAAGGGGGATAAATCTTTGCAGAAAGAACTGGATCTTCTTAACAAGGTGCATGCATTTCTGGGAGAGGGCAAATCCGCTAGAGCCATGGAACTGGAAGAGGATGAAGCGGAATTCGTAAAGAGCCTGGATCTGCTGTCCTACAAGCCGGTCATCTATGCTGCAAATGTTTCCGAGGACGACGCGGCAGGCGAGGATAATGAATATATTCGCAAGGTCAGAGAGTTCGCGGCAACGGAAAACTCCGATGTTGTGGTAGTTTGTGCTAAGATCGAATCGGAAATGGCAGAACTGGATGATGATGAGAAAGCTATGTTTCTGGAAGAACTGGGAATCGAAAAATCCGGACTGGACAAGCTGGTGCAGGCATCCTATCATTTGCTGGATCTGATTTCCTTCCTGACGGCGGGAGAACCGGAAGTAAGAGCATGGACTATCAAGAGAGGAACGAAGGCACCTGGTGCAGCCGGCAAGATACATACCGACTTTGAGAAGGGTTTTATTCGCGCAGAGACCATCGCTTACGACAAGCTGGTAGAATGTGGCGGAAACCTGGCGACAGCCAAGGAAAAGGGTCTGATCCGCTCCGAAGGCAAAGAATATGTGGTAAAAGACGGAGATGTGATGCACTTCCTGTTTAATGTATAGGAAGCGCACCATATAGTTATTTTTTAGTATTGGCCAGCAGCTGCTTGATTTCTCCCAGAGGCAGGATCTTCTGGGAGAAGGGTACGCCGGTCACTTCCGTCAGTGTCTGCAGTACTTCATCGTAATAGGAAAACAGATAGAGATTTTCCTGGATGTGGATACAGTTAGCACGGGTGAGGGAGTATTTCAGCTGTGCGATGGAGTAGCGATCCTTTGCTTTTCGCTGCAAAATCCTCATCAGCACCATAGCGGTAAAGCATGACAGCAGATGGATCTCGATGAAGTCGTGGACAGAAATACAGGAAGGCCTTGCTTCCAGCTGCTGCTTTGTCAGGTGAAAGGCTTTTTCGGCTTTCCAGAGACCGCGGTACATTTCGATGATCGAATCATCGCTTTCCTCGCATTCGCTTGTCAGCAGGATGTGGTAGCCGTCCAGCAAGCTGTCTTTGGCACGCTTAGCATATTTTTCGCTATAGAATATAACTTGTTTTTCTTTGATGACCTTACTTATGATCCGCCCATCTTCCTGCGTGATATCGATGAGGCGTGAGTATGTGCGAGATTTTCGTTTGTAGTCTTCGCCCACCCATTCGTAGTCGTCATCTTTCAGTATGTACTGCTTCAGTTCCCGGTCAGCACTGTGCGCCGGTATGTTGAAGATGTAGCCGTCCTGGGTCGGTGTATTGAGGATTTTCCAGATATTGTCCCCGTTATTGACTGCCTTGTTGGAAACTGTGATCATGCGCTTCATATGGAAGCGCTTTTTTATTTCCGGGAAATTCGGCCTATAGGTGGACGTATAGTTGCTGGTGCACGGGAACAGGTCGTACGTCACAGGCATAAGCGCACGGTCGGTGAACACGCCGATCCGGATAACGTGGCTGGGAGAACAGTAATTGTGGATGCTGTAGTACACCATGGTATCCTCGCGCATGCCTGCTTTTGTGATATGTTCATTGATCCAGCTGTGAAGAGGAAGTTTCAGATGGTAGAGAAACATCAGCCCTTGATAAAACTCGTCTTCCGTTCCGCTGTTTTTTTCGAAGAAGAGTTCGCGATCGATAAAGAAGGTGCTGTCTGCTGCCGGAGCAACGATTTTAAGATAGGTCAAAGCCTGTAAAACCGCATTGGCATCAAAAGTGTCTTCGGTATGGCGTTGTCGGTTTTTCAGAAAAGAATCCAGCTCCAGTTCGTGGTAGATCTTGCTGAGGGCGGCATAGCCGAAGTTTTTCATATTGTCTGTGCCGACAGAAAGCTTTTCCTGCTGATTGATGCAAAGATCGTAGCCGTAGGTCTCCTGTTTTCGCTGCGTGTCCATTTCTTTTGCAACTGCTTTGAAATGGGCGATCGGATCCTCGTATTCTTTTTCCAGTTCGTCCAGATAGCCAAGGGACCGGATGGTTTTCTTGCGGACTTTGCCGTTTTCGTCACGGTATCCATGGACTATGGAGAGATATTTCCGGCCGCCTGTGCGGGAAGCGATGCTTACATACATAATTCATTTCCTTTAAAAAATTTTTTCTTTTTTTATTATAAAAAATAAGGCAACATAAGGCAACATAAAAATGACGACGGGGTTAAAAGTCCGTTTTTTACAAGTGGGCAGGTGCAACGATTGAGCCGGAAAAGTGACCTTTTACTGATGCAAAGTTTCCTCGGGTTTTCTGCGAAAAAAGTGTGAATTTTCATCCGTGGATTTTAGCGGATAAAAACGCTGAAAGCAAGTGATTGCAATGGATTTAGCGGTATTGTGCTCCGGTGATACAGAAGGGAAAAGCATACCTTGAAGGCCTGTTGACAGGCTCTCTAAAATGGGGTATATTACAGTCACGGCAAAAAAATTTTACTGAAACATTATTAGTTTATATTTTGCGATCAAACTTGGGAGGATGACTTAAAAGATGCAGTTCACCCTGGCGCATCAGGAAGGGAAACTGACAGCGAAAGTCGAACGTAACGTGAAAAATCTCCGCGGCGGATGCCTCGGAGATTTTTCGATTATTCACAGAAAATAGGTTATATGAAATCCGGGAGGTGCTGGATGCAGTATCAGAATATCCGAAAGGCAATTTTTTTAGAAAGACCTAACCGCTTTATCGCCCATGTGGAGCTGGGCGGATCGGTCGTCAAGGCGCATGTGAAGAATACGGGCAGGTGCCGGGAACTTCTTGTTCCCGGAGCAGTGGTATACGTAGAAGACTTTGAAGGGAGAATGGGAAGCCGTAAGCTGCAGTATTCGCTGATCGCGGTAGAAAAGCAAAATATCCTGATCAATATGGATTCTCAGGCACCTAATAAAGTGACGGCGGAAGCTTTGCAGAACGGACATCTGAAATTTCCCGGGATGGATGAGCTTGTGGAACTGCGCGGAGAGTATACTTATGGTGATTCGCGCATCGATTTTTATGGTAAGGACTGCTGCGGCAAAGAATTTCTGCTGGAAGTCAAAGGGGTGACGCTGGAAGAGAACGGTGTTGCCCGTTTCCCTGATGCTCCGACGCAGAGGGGTGTGAAACATGTGGAAGAGCTGATCCGGGCGCATGAAGCGGGATTTGAAGCAGGGATCCTCTTTGTGATCCAGATGAAGAGAGCACGCCGGGTAGAGCCTAACTGGCGAACGCATGAAGCCTTCGGAGAGGCTTTGCAGAAAGCGCAGGCTGCCGGTGTGAAGGTGCTGGCATATGACTGCCGGGTAGATCCGGATCTGCTGGAACTGGATGAACCGGTGGAGGTGGCCGTGGAGCGATGAGGAAGGCTGGATATCCGCCGATCGACATTAAGTTTACAGACAGGATCATGTATTATAATGCCTTCGATGCATACCATGTGAAACATGATCTGTCGGCTATGGAAAATCTTCTCGCTGGATATGTGAATGCAAGGCTGGATAAGCTCAGCGACGTTTTTCAGCTGGCGTTCATCAAGTTTTTTCAGATCGTCGATCAGCAATGGGGAGGTAGTCTACGATGTGATCGACAGCTATAAGTCGCTGCTTGATATTGTGATGAAGTGATTTGCAAAATCTTCGAATGAAAGATTTTTGCAGCAAAAACGAGAAAATTTCAAATGACGGCAACGGGAGATGTTACCTAAATCCTTGAATCGAAAAAAAGGCATTTGAAATCGAGAATTTCCTCGTCAATGACAGCACGGTACGGGGCGATGACAGATTTAGCGTTCCAACACTCCTTAAAAAATAGTTAACTTCGAGAAATAGAATTAAAGATCTTCGGCAAGATTTCTATAGATTCTTTGTTTGGCTATGAAAATTTTGCGAAACGAAGATTTTGCAAAAAATCCTGCAGCTAGAACCTTTGCAGATTCTCGATTTACATCGTAAAGCTTGCGAAACAAAGATTTTACAAGCTTTAAGGGTTTCAGGACCTTCAAGCTGGGGTATACCTTCAAGCTGGGGTACGCCTCAAGCTATGGTTTATAGAAAACGTACGATTATGAAAATGCAATACTGCACTGATTTTCGCTCATGAAAATGTGAAAATCGCGAATTTTACCCTCATAAAAATGCTACATAAAACTCAAAAAACCGGCATCCACAAATCGCTCGTGAGAGCGGTTTTTTTGTGTTTTTTGCTCCTCGGAGGCTATTTTGCGTCAAAAATCAATATTTCGGCAAATACGAAACCTTGAAACACTAGATATTGTGCCTGGTAGACTTTGCAGCCCCTTCTGAAACCGTGAAAAAATCTTTTTTGGAGCAAAAAGGTCACAGTGTGGAGCGAATTTGTTGAAAAAGGGTTTGAAGTGGTTTAAAATGGAGTAAAATCAAAATGGAGGGAGAGTCTATGTTTGTAGGCAAATATTACAACTCAATAGATAGCAAATCTAGAGTCATCGTGCCTGCAAAATTCAGACTTGAACTGGGCGGCAGATGCATCGTTGCGAAAGCTTTGGACAAGTGTCTTACGGTATATCCGTTTGAACAGTGGGAAAAGTTCGTTAACGAGAAGCTGGAACTGCTGCCGGATTCCAACCCGCAGGCAAGACGCTTGAAACGTCACTTCCTTTCGTCCGCCGCAGAATGTGATGTGGACAAGCAGGGAAGAATGAAAATCCCGCAGGATCTGGCGGAGTATGCTGGTATCGACAAGGATCTGGTGACCATCGGAAGCAACCGGACCATTGAAATCTGGAGCAAGGAAAATTGGCATGAAGAACTGGATGAGGATACCGGAGAACTGATGAACGCCAGCGAGATCGCAGAGGGGATGGAACAGTATGGATTTTAAACATGTGCCGGTTCTTTACGAAGAATGTCTGGAAGGTCTGGCAATCAAACCGGACGGGATTTACGTGGACGGGACGCTGGGTGGAGCAGGCCATGCGTTTGGCATTGGAAGCAGGCTCAGTGAAAAAGGTATCCTGATCGGCATCGACCGGGATAAAGAGGCGATCAAAGCAGCAGAAAAGCGGCTTGAGTCTCTTTCGTGTACGAAGTTTCTGGTGCAAAGCACCTATGATCAGATCGAGGATGTACTGACGCAGCTGCAGATCGACGGGATCGATGGTGCGCTGCTGGATATTGGAGTTTCCTCTTATCAGCTGGATAACGGCGAGAGGGGGTTTTCCTATATGCATGATGCACCGCTGGATATGCGGATGAACCAGGATGATTCTTTTTCCGCGTACGACGTAGTGAACGGATACGATAAAAAGAAACTGACGGAGATCATTCGTAAATACGGAGAAGAACGATGGGCTTCTCGTATCAGTGATTTTATTGTAAAGCACCGGAGAGAAGAAGGAGATATCAAAACCACCGGTGAATTAGTGGATATTATCAAGGCGGCGATCCCTGCTTCTGCAAGAAGAGAGGGACCGCACCCGGCGAAGCGGACGTTTCAGGCGATCCGGATCGAAGTAAACAGCGAGCTGGAGCAGCTGGAAAATGCTATAGACCGGTTTTGCGATGTGCTGCGGCCGGGAGGCCGGCTTTGCATAATCACGTTCCATTCGTTAGAAGACCGGATCGTGAAGGAGGCATTTCAACGTAGACTTAACCCTTGCACATGTCCGAAGGAATTTCCGGTGTGCGTGTGCGGGAAAGTGACCGATGTAGTTAAGGTGACGGGAAAACCGATTATTTCAGGAGAAGAAGAACTGACGGAGAATCCGAGAGCACGCAGTGCGAAGCTTCGGATCATAGAAAAGAAGAGGTAAGAAGACAATGATTGACCCTGAAAGATGGTATGAATATCAAAGAAATTATCAAAAATACGGGTTTGATATGAAACCAAAGCCGGAACCAGAACCAGCTCCGACAAAACGAACCAGGCAGAGAAAAACTGTCAAGGTGCCGTTTCCGTTAGCAAGCGGGAAGAAGATGGCCTTTTCTGGTGTTGTGGCTATCGGGGTGATCATGATCATGCTGATCATCGTTACAGCGTATGCAGCCAATATCCGGTATGATATCAACTCTATGATCAAGGAAAACAATGCGCTGGAGGGTGAAATCGAAAACCTGCAGGCGCAGATGTATACAACTAACAATATCAATTACGTAGAAAACAAGGCTGTCAGTGAACTGGGAATGACATATCCTGATACCAGTGACAAGGTATATATTACCGTGGATGATGTTCCGGAAAAGGGGTTCAGTGATGTCCTGAAAGAAAAGGCATATAATTGATACAAGAAAAATATAATAAGTTTTAGCAGATGAAACAAGTATGAAATGATCCCCGGACAATTGAACAATTCGAATATGTCCGGGGTGTTTTTAAGGGAGCAGTATGACACCGACATCAAATAACAGCAAAAGAAATCTGATACTGATACTGGGCATTGTATTTGCCTTTCTGCTGCTGCTTGTGGTACGGCTGGGGTGGATCCAGATCGTGAAAGGGAGCACGTATTCCGAAAAGGCAGTAGAGCAGCAGACTCGTGATACTCCCATCGAAGCAGAACGAGGAACTATATATGACAGAAACGGCAACGAACTGGCTGTCAGTGTGACATGCTATACGATATGGGTGCGTCCGGCAGATGTGAAGAAAACAGAAGAAAAGGATGCCGCGAAACAGAAGGCTGAAATAGAAAAGAAAACAAAGGACGTTTCTAAAACGTTGTCGGAAACGCTGGACATGGATTACGATGAAGTTTACAAAATGGTAACGAAAGAGCAGAGTATCGTTAAGGTGAAAAAAGGCGTTTCAAAAGATGTGGCGGACAAGATCCGAAAGTCTGACCTTTCCGGAGTGGAAATCGCAGAGGACACCAAGCGTGATTATCCGCTGGGAGCATTTGCATCACAGACGCTGGGAACGGTAACGGACGACAACACCGGACGGTCAGGCCTGGAGCTGCAGTACAATACTTACCTGAGCGGTGTGGCTGGAAGGTGGATCAATTATACGGATACCAGCGGAAACCGCCTGTCCTACGGTAAAGAAAAATATTACAAGGCCGAAGATGGTTACAGTCTGGTGACGACCATCGATCAGGTGATCCAGCATTATACGGAAAAGGCCCTGGATCAGGTCATGGAGGCTACCAGCGCGGATCGCGTACTGGCGATCGTGATGGATCCGAAAACCGGAGATATCCTCGCCATGGCGCAGACGCCGGATTTTGACCTGAACAATCCGAAGGTGCCATCCAGCAGCTCGGAGCAGGCGAAACTGAAAAGTATGTCAGAATCAGAAAAAGTCGCTTACTGGAACAAGATGTGGAGAAACTCGCTGATATCAGATGTATACGAACCAGGATCTACTTTTAAGCTGATCACGACGGCGACGGCCCTGGAGGAAGGAGTGGCAACGCCGAAGAGCACGTATAACTGTACGGGGTCTATCCAGGTGGCCGATCAGACGATCCATTGCTGGCGCCGGGGAAATCCGCACGGACATCAGACTCTGACCGAAGCCGTAAGTAACTCCTGCAACCCGGTATTCGTGCAGCTGGCAACCAAGGTGGGTATTGACAAATTCTACGAACACTTAGGAACCTTTGGTATCACGGGAACTACCGGGATCGATTTCCCAGGTGAAACGACAGCACTGCTGCAGTCCAAGGAGAATGCCGGTCCGGTAGGTCTTGCAACGATCGGGTTTGGGCAAGGTATTGCTGTAACGCCGATCCAGCTGATCACAGCCATTTCTTCGTTTGGAAATGACGGCAAGATGATGAAACCCCGCCTGGTAAAAGCTTTGCAGGATTCCAACGGGAAGACGGTAAAGACTTTTGATACGGAAGTAGTCCGGCAGACAGTATCAAAAGAGACTGCAGATGAAATGAAGGATATCATGCAGTATGTTGTTGATAATGGCGGTGGCGGAGCTTTTAAAGTCGATGGATATAAAGTCGGCGGTAAGACCGGTACAGCCAACAAACCGAATGCCGGCGGATATTCCGATACCACGTATTCTTCCGTTATTGCCATGGCGCCGATGGATGATCCTCAGGTCTGCGTACTGCTGATCGTAGATAATCCGAAGGGAGTCCATTATGCCAGTGTTACAGCAGGTCCCGGTGTGAAGCAGATCCTTTCAGATACACTGAGGTACCTTAACGTATCGCCGGATGAAGAAACAGAGACAAAGACTGCGGCAGAAAAGGTAAAGGTGCCGGATGTGACGGGAAGCAGTGTTGAAGATGCGATCGGTATCCTGAGCGGACAGGGGCTGTCTTACGATATGGATAAGTCCGCAGAATCAGAAGACTTCGTCGTTGCCAAGCAGTATCCGGCAGCAGGAACGAGTGTAAAGAAAGGCAGCAAGGTTTATCTATACAAAAAATAAATTTTGCAGAAATGAGAAGAAAAATGAATCCAATTACCGTAAAAGAAATAGTAAAAGCGACCGGCGGCACATTGCTGATGGGAAAACCGGGTGATGTGATCACAGGTGTTAAACATGATTCCAGAGAATGTGGAGCAGATGATTTGTTTGTTGCAATTATCGGAGAGAATCAGGACGCACATAAGTATATTGGTCAGGTGCTGGAAAATGGGTGCCGGGCAGTGCTGGCATCACGAGAAGGCGAATGGCTGAAACAGGCGGAAGCCTTAGGTGCAGCTGTCGTTTTGGTAGAGGATACCGTATATGCTATGGGTGAACTCGCAAAGTATTATCTGGACACTTTAAATGTGAAGAAAATCGCAGTAACAGGAAGTGTCGGCAAAACGTCTGTGCGGGATATGATCTATTATGTCGTAAATGAAAAATACCGCTGCGGGCGTAATTTGAAAAATTTCAACAATTTCATAGGTCTCCCGCTATCGATCTTTCAGTTTGATGACAGTCTGGAAGTTGTCGTGCTGGAAATGGGCATGAGCGATTTCGGTGAGATCGACCGGTTGGCAAGTATCGTGAAACCGCATATCGGCGTGATCACAAATATCGGTGTGGCACATATGGAATCCCTGGGAAGCCGGGAAGGTATTTTTCAGGCCAAGATGGAGATCGCAAAGCACATCGCCGGGGATGATGAACTGCCTGGAACGCTGATCTATGCCAGCGACAGTGAGTTTCTGACGAAAGAAAAAACAAAGGGAAATTATGATCAAATTTCAATTGGAGAAAAAGGAAAAGATGATTATATAATATCGTCGGTTGACGACTTCGGTATGGATGGTATAAAATTCACTTTAGAGCATGCTCAGAAAGTGCGGCAGATCAGTTTGCCGCTACCGGGGCGGCACAATGCCATCAATAGTGCGCTGGCTGTTGCGGTCGGAGATCTTCTGGGCATTTCCCCTGAAGAAGAAACCGATGGGCTTGCGGCTGCAGATCTGACGGGAAACCGGCTTAAAAGGAGAGAAAACGACAGCATTTGCGTGATCGACGATACATACAATGCCAGTCCGGACTCCATGAAAAGTGCGCTTCGCGTGCTGGAACACAGCAGGTGTGATGGGAAAAAGATCGCCATTTTAGGTGACATGTATGAGCTGGGAGAAGACAGTGACAGACAGCATTTTGGTGTGGGACTTTTCGCCGGAGGGCTTAAGATCGACACACTGATCGCTATCGGAACGCACGCCAGGAAGATCTGTGAAGGCGCAGATGGCGGAAACCCGCAGACAGCTTATTATGAAAAAAAAGAAGATTTTTATCAGGATAAGGATCGATTCATTGAGAATGGGGATATAATCTTAGTAAAAGGTTCCAGAGGAATGAAAATGGAACAGGTTGTAGAAAATATTTTGAAACAGTAGGAGTTGTCATGAAGTATATCAGTATAGGAATTATTATGTTGATTTCTTTTATCATATCGGTGGTCATTACGAAAGTGGAGATCCCGGTTCTGAAGAGGAAAGCCGGGCAGAATATCCGGGAAGACGGACCGCAGTCTCATCTTTCTAAGGCGGGAACCCCGAGCATGGGAGGGATCGCGATCATCATTGCCGCATCCCTTACTACGATCGGTGCAGCTGTTATGGGAAAGATCGATGGACTTGGATGTGCCATCATACTCCTGGTATTTGTAGGCTTCGGACTAATAGGTTTCTTTGATGACTACCTGAAGGTGATCAAGAAAAACAATCTGGGGCTGCGGGCGTATCAGAAATTCGGTCTGCAGACGATCTTATCGGTGATACTGGCTGTGTATCTGGCAAATTATACAGAAGGAAGCACTTCAGTTTATATTCCTTTTGCTGATATTTATGTAAACTTTGGTATCTGGTACATCCCGTTTGTCGTATTTGTCGTGCTGGCCATGACCAATGCGGTGAACCTGACGGATGGACTGGACGGTCTGGCCTCCGGTGTGACGGCATTCATATCGCTGTTTTTTGCAGTGGCAGGCTTTACCTACGGCATTGTTACCGGCGCGTATTTCTGTAGCGCGATGTGTGGTGCATGTCTGGGATTTCTGGTGTTTAACAGGAATCCTGCAAAGGTGTTTATGGGCGATACGGGTTCGCTGGCGCTGGGCGGCGGTCTGGCGGCTGCGGCGATTCTGATGAAGCTGGAACTTTTGCTCCCGATCGTGGGACTGCTTTATGTGATCGAGGCACTTTCTGTGGTGCTTCAGGTCGGATATTTTAAAATTTCCGGTGGAAAAAGGATCTTTAAGATGGCGCCTATCCATCATCATTTTGAAAAATGCGGGTTCAGTGAAGTGCAGGTGGTGGCAGGATTCTGGATTTTTGCCGTTCTCTGCTGTATCGCAGGATTCTTTATTATATAGCAAACAAGATTGAGTTGATTAGGAGATGATATCATGAGTAAAGAAATTATTTCTGACATGAAAGATAAAAACGTTTTGATCGTAGGAACGGGCAAGTCTGGAAAGGCTGCTGCGCAGGCCATGGTAAAGCTGGGAGCACACGTTTCGATCCAGGATAATAAGCCGGAGGACGAGGTGGATTCTCAGCTGGAGGCATATTTAGAAGACAAGAATATCAATTGTTACTGGGCGTGTCAGCCAGAAGATATGACTCAGTTTGATCTGCTTATCCTAAGTCCGGGAGTTCCGCCGGGACTGCCGTTCATCGAAGAAGCCAAGGCGGCCGGAGCAGAGATCATAGGTGAACTGGAAATCGCATACCGGGTAGGTCACGGCAGATACGTGGCAATTACCGGAACTAACGGCAAAACGACAACGACGACGTTAGTGGGAGAGATTTTCAAGGCGGCAGCAAGGCAGACTTATGTCGTAGGAAATATTGGTGTTGCTGTGATCTCCAAAGCATTGTCAGCGGAAAAAGACAGCTGGCTCATTACGGAAACCAGCAGCTTTCAGCTGGAAACCATTCGGGATTTTCGCCCGGAAATTTCTGCCATCCTGAATCTGACACCGGATCATCTGGATCGTCATAAGACTATGCAGAATTATATCGATGCGAAAGCGCGTATCTTCGAAAATCAGACGAAGGATCAGTACTGCATTCTCAACTATGATGATGCAGAGTGTCGGAAGCTGATAGAAAAATGCAACGCAACACCGGTTCCGTTTAGTAGAAAGGAAATACTGGATTTTGGTGCATATGTAAAGGATGAAAACATCGTCATCAAGGATGCAGACGGAAGCGTATGCGAGATCTGCGGCGTAGAAGACCTTCAGATCCCGGGAACCCATAACCTTGAAAACGCGTTGGCGGCGTGCGCTATTGCGCACTTTGCAGGAATCGATGCGGAAGTGATCGCAAAGGTACTGCGTGAATTCCAGGGTGTGGAGCACCGGATCGAGCTTTGCAATGAGATCGACGGGATCCGTTTTGTGAACGATTCTAAGGGAACTAATCCGGATGCTGCCATTCGCGCCATCGAAGCGATGAAACGTGATATTATTCTGATCGCCGGAGGATATGATAAAGGTGCTTCGTTTGATGAATTTGTCAATGCGTTTGACGGCAAGGTCAAGGCACTGGTGCTTTTAGGCAAAACGGCGACTAAGATAAAAGAAGCGGCGGAAAAAGCTGGTTTTACAAATACAGTGATTTTAAAGGATATGGAGGCTTGTGTGCGGGAGGCTTATCGTCTGGCAGAGTCTGGAGATGTTGTGCTGTTGTCACCGGCCTGTGCAAGCTGGGATATGTATACCAGCTTTGAACAGAGAGGGGAACATTTCAAAGCGTGCGTTCGGGAACTGGAAAGGTAGCGACTGAAATTGAGAAAGCAAGCCAAGGGAAAAGAGAACAAAGAGAATAAGAAAAAGCGGACACAGGGGAATCCGAAATGGGCGAAAGTGAACGAACTGCGTTCGGGAGATTTTCTGCTGATGATCTTCACGGCGGCGCTGGTGATTTTCGGGATCATCATGGTTTTCAGTGCCAGCTATTATTATTCCATTAGTCAGGATGGGACGGCGTACAGCTACCTGAGAAGACAGATCATGTGGGTGATAGCAGGCTTCTGTGCTATGGTTTTTGGTGCGGCTTTTGACTACAGGAGATATCGGAAGTTCGCGATCCCGTTTTTGATCCTGGGCGTGATCCTGCTGGCGTTGATTTTCACACCGTTAGGACATACAGCCAACAATGCGACTCGCTGGCTCAAGGTCGGACCGATCACCTTTATGCCGGGTGAATTTGCCAAGCTGTTTGTTATTATATTTACAGCATGGTTTCTGAGCGAGAAGCCGGATCGGATCAAATCGGTGACCAAGGGGATACTGCCTCTGGTCGGCATTGCCGCGGTATATGGTCTTTTGATCGTCAAGCAGCCGAATCTTTCGACGGCGATCACAGTGTGCGGTATAATCGTATCCATGATGCTGGTGGCCGGCATGAAGTGGCGCTATGTGTTTGGAACTGCTGCGCTGGGCGGCGCAGGGATCCTCAGTATCTTACTGTTTATGAAAGATACTTACTGGTATCAGAGAATGACCAGCTTTGTAGATCCGTTTCAGGATCCGCTGGGAGAAGGCTATCAGGCGGTGCAGTCGCTGCTGGCTCTGGGGTCGGGCGGTTTATTCGGTGTTGGTCTTGGAAAAAGCGTGCAGAAAAACCTGTATCTGCCGGAACCGCAGAACGACTTTATCCTGGCGATCATAGGAGAAGAACTCGGGTTTATCGGGATCGTATTGGTTCTGGCACTGTACTGCTGTTTTTTGTGGCGTGGCGTCCATGTGGCGATCAATGCTCCGGACCAGTTCGGCATGCTCCTGGCTTCCGGGATCGTGCTGATGGTTGGAATACAAGTTATTTTAAATATTGCGGTCGTAACATCTTCCATGCCGCCGACAGGGATCAACCTGCCATTTATAAGCTATGGAGGAAACGCACTCCTTATGTTTATGTTTTCAGCGGGAGTGCTGCTTAATATATCTAGGCATGCGCCGAAGAATACAGGAGTCGAATAATGAAAGTGATCATGACAGGCGGTGGGACCGGAGGCCATATTTATCCGGCAATAGCGATAGCAGATGAAATTAAAAAGAGATTTCCGGACGCAGAGATTCTGTTTGTTGGAGCAAAGCGAGGTCTGGAAAAGACGCTGGTTCCAGATAACGGATATCCGATCAAGCTGATCCCTGTGCAGGGATTTAATCGCAAAAATCCATTAAAAAACGTTGAGGTGCTGCGCGATCTAAAGCAGGGGAACAAGCTGTCAAAGCAGATTCTGAAAGAATTTCAGCCGGATGTTGTGATCGGAACAGGCGGATACGCAAGTGCCCCTGTAGTAAAAATGGCACAGAAAATGCATATTCCTACTTACATCCATGAACAGAATGCCTTCCCGGGTGTGACTAATAAAATGCTGGAAAAACATGTGGAAAAAGTATTCCTGGGATTTGAAGAAGGCTCTGAGTATTTTAGATATCCTGAAAAGCATGTGGCGACGGGCAATCCGGTAAGAAAAAGCTTTTATGGGATGGACCGGGAGCAGGCGAGAAAGGATCTGGGATTTAGAAAAAAGGATTTTGTGCTGCTTGCTTTTGGCGGAAGTCAGGGCGCAGGGCGGATCAATCAGGCTATGATCAGCGTTATTGAAGCGTTTCAGCGCATTGGAGATATGAAAATCTGCCTGGCAACAGGACGGTATTATTATGATGCAGTTTGCAGTGAACTGACGGAAAAAAAGATCGATATCAATTCCAATATCAAAGTGATGGAATATATCAGTGACATGAACCGCTACCTGGCGGCGGCCGATCTTGTGATCAGCAGAAGTGGTGCTATTACTGTAGCGGAAGTCACGGTGTGCGGCAAGCCTGCCATCTTTATTCCTTCTCCTCATGTGACGGGGAACCATCAGTATTTCAATGCCAAAGCTGTGGCAGAAAAAGGCGGTGCTGTTGTGATCGAGGAGAAAGACCTGGATCATCAGTCTTTGGTGGACAGGATCCTGCAGATGAAAAAAGATCCGGAGATCCTGCGTGATATGGCAGAAAAAAGTCTGTTGTGCGCACCTGTGGATGCAGCAGGTGTGATTTGTGACAATATCCGTGAATTTGAAAGATAGGAAATGAACCGAATATGCGAAGGGATAATCGAGCGGAAAAAGTTCATAAAAAGAGACGAAGACGAAAAAAACGGTATTTGTTGAGATTCCTGCTTTTGATATTGCTTTGTGTCGGTATATATTTTGGCGTACACATCGATTATTTCAAAGTGGATGGGATCGCAGTCGTTGGAAACGAGGAAATCTCAGATGAAGAGATCCTGAAACTTTCCGAGTTGGAAGTGGGCGAGAATATTTTTGATGTGCATCCACTGTTTGCACAGCACAGGATCAAGGAGAATCTCTACATAGAGAAGGTGCGGGTCAAACGGAAGCTGCCCAATAAAATCGAGATTTCTGTTACGGAACGAAGTGGCAAGGCACAGTTCCAAATGGGAAAACGTTTTGTCATTACAGATAATGAAGGCATGGTGCTTGCCATTGAGAAAGAGCAGCAGAAGGTCCCTCTGGTAGAAAATATTAAAGTGACCAAAGCGAAAAAGAAAAAGACCATCGAAGTGAAGCAGACTGCTACTTACGATAAAGCGATGGAGATCGTTCAGAAGATGGAAGAAGACGATTTATATTTTAAGAAACTGAGCATTGACGGCAGTCGCGTGGATGCCTATATTTATGACGGACTGATCTGTCGTGGAGCGTATAAGGATCTTCTCACATGCATGGATTCCGGCGCACTGAAAACCGTGGTATTTGATTTGTACCAGAAGGGTATAGAGGCTGGAATTATCAACATTGGAAGCAATAATTATTGTTCCTTTACGCCGCAAAATTAATGTGTTATAATAAAAAATGGAATTATTTAAAAAATCACAGGAGGTACTTCTGAATGTTACAATTTGAAGTGAATGACTCTAAGCTGCAGGAAATCAAAGTCATCGGAGTTGGCGGCGGCGGATGCAACGCAGTAAATCGAATGATAGATTCGGGAATGAAAGGCGTATCTTTCATTGCTGTCAATACGGACAAGCAGGCTTTAGCAAAAAGCAAGGCGGAAACAAAGATTCAGATCGGAGAAAAACTGACGAAAGGGCTGGGTGCCGGCGGGAACCCTGAAGTAGGGCAGAAATCGGCAGAAGAAAATCTGGAAGATCTGGAGAAATTCATTGCAGGATCCGACATGATCTTCGTGACATGCGGTATGGGAGGAGGCACAGGAACAGGTGCTGCGCCGATCATCGCTAAAATCGCCAAGGACATGGGGATTCTTACGGTAGGGGTAGTAACCAAGCCTTTCCGTTTTGAAGGAAAAAAACGCAGCGAGCATGCAGAACTTGGAATCAAGTTCCTGAAGAAGTACGTGGATTCCCTCGTTGTTGTACCGAATGATAAGCTTTTGGAAACGGTACAGGAACAGACTTCTCTGCTGGAAGCATTTGAAATGGCAGATGAGATCCTGAAACAGGGAGTGCAGGGTATCTCCGATATCATAGTAGACGATGCATTGATCAATCTGGACTTCGCAGACGTAACAACGATCATGAAGGACAGAGGAATCGTACATATGGGCGTTGGCAGAGGCACAGGCGAAACTCGTTTGGAAGATGCTGTTCAGGGCGCTATCAACAGTCCGCTTCTGGAAACTCAGATTTCCGGTGCAAGAGCTGTTCTCATCAATATCACCGGTGGCAGAGATCTTACGATGTTTGACGTAGATAAAGTCGCATCACAGATCGATCAGGAAGCTGATGAAAATGCGATCATCATTCTGGGTGCGTCCATCAAAGAAGAAATGCAGGACGAAATTGCAGTAACTGTTATCGCAGCCGGATTCGAAAAGCCGCAGGATATGGATATCCTCAACAGTCCGGTCATCCCGAACAAACAGGCAGAGACGAAAGAAGATGGCTACAGCGCACCGGTAGAGACAGCACCTTCGACAGAAGATGCATACAAGGGAATGTCCGGGATCGACATCCCAACTTTCTTAAAGAGATAACAGAAAGGTAAGAGTATTGCAATAGCCGGTTTTATCCGGCTATTGTTCCGTTTCAAGCAGATATGAAAAAAATCACATCCAGGGAAAATCCCATTTATAAATCTGTCTGTAAACTGACAAAGCGAAAATATCGAGATCAGATGGGCAAATACCTGCTGGAGGGGATCAAACCTTTAGCGGATGCAGTATCTCTGGGAATTTCGATAGATACGATCCTGGTACGGGAAGGAAGTTCTTTTCCTTTGGAGAAGGTCACTCCGGAGATCGTGCTGGAACTGGGAGCACAGCTCTTTGACAGTATTGCGGACACGGAGCATTCTCAGGGAGTCATTGCTGTGATACAGAAAAAACAGCACGACTGGGACAGTTTCTCGAACCTGCTGAAGAATAATACGAAGAACATTGTGATACTGGATCGATTGCAGGATCCTGGGAATATGGGGACGATCATTCGTACTGCAGAAGCTGCAGGATATGGTGGCGTTTTGTTGATGGCGGGATGTACTGACGCATATGCACCGAAGGTTGTCCGCGCGGCAGCAGGTTCTTTGCTCCGTATGCCGATTTTACAGGAAAACGATATTGCAGAAACTGCCGGAAGGCTGCAAGCTTTGCATCGAAAAATCGCAGTAACAAGCCTGGAAGAAGCACAGGATTACCGTGATGCTGACCTGGGTGAGAACGTTGCGCTTGTCATTGGAAATGAAGGGCGTGGTGTACGGCAGGAGTTTCTGGATATTGCAGATATAAAAATCAGGATTCCGATGGCAGGCTCCACTGAATCGCTGAATGCGGCGGTGGCGGCCGGCATCTTGATGTATCAGTCACGAATCATAAAATAAAATTGAGAGGTAAAACTATGCAAGCTCAGTTAAACAAAATTTTAGAAGAAGCGAAAGAACAGCTGCAGCAGGCGGCATCCGTCAGCGATGTTGATGAAATCCGGGTAAAGCTGCTGGGTAAAAAAGGAAAGCTGACAGAGATCCTCAGAGGGATGGGGAAGCTGTCACCGGAAGAACGAAAGACAACAGGTCAAATGGCAAACTCCGTGCGTTCTGAAATCGAAGGATTGCTGGAACGTCGTTTTGCAGATATGAAGGCCGCGGCCAAGGAAGCGAAGTTCAAACTGGAAAAGATAGATGTCACGGAACCGGGGAAAGAAGTTACCCTGGGCGTAAAACATCCGCTGACTATAACCATCGAAGAAATCTCGAAAGTATTTATGAGCATGGGATTTTCGATCGCGGAAGGGCCGGAAGTGGAAACTGTGTTCAACAACTTTGATGCACTGAATGCAGGTCCGGATCATCCGTCCAGAGATATGTCGGATACGTTCTATATCACAGAGGATATCCTGCTGAGAACGCAGACGTCTCCGGTACAGGTAAGAACACTGATGAAAACGAAACCGCCGATCAAGGTGATTTCTCCGGGAAGATGTTTCCGCTGTGATACACCGGATGCAACTCACTCCCCGATGTTCCATCAGATCGAAGGACTGGTGGTAGATGAAGGGATCACTATGGCTGACCTGAAAGGAACGCTGGATAGTTTTGCCAAGCAGCTGTTTGGAACAGAGACAAGGACGAAATTCCGTCCGCATCACTTCCCGTTCACAGAACCGAGTGCAGAAATGGATGTGTCCTGCTTCAAATGCGGCGGCAAAGGCTGCAGGGTCTGCAAAGGCAGCGGATGGATCGAAGTCCTTGGATGCGGCATGGTTCACCCGCATGTATTGAAAGTAGGCGGACTGGACACCGAGAAATACACAGGCTTTGCATTTGGCATGGGCGTGGAGCGTGCTGCCATGCTGAAGTACGGCGTTGACGATATCAGATTATTTTATGAAAACGACATGCGTTTCATAAACCAGTTTAAATAGGAGGGTGTCATATGTTAGTTCCAATCGAGTGGTTGAATGATTATATCGATATAGATGTTTCCGATGAGGAGTTCTGTGACAGAATGATCATGTCCGGTTCCAACCTGGAAACCTGCGAGCATTTCTGTGAAGAAATGGAACGCGTGGTAGTCGGAAAGATCGAGAAAATAGAAAAGCACCCGGATGCAGATAAGCTGGTGGTGTGTCAGATCAATACAGGCGAAGAAGAACCGATCCAGATCGTAACGGGAGCACCGAACGTATTTGAAGGCGCACTGGTGCCGGTGGCACTTCACAAAAGCCGGATCCCGGGACCGCTGCATGGGCAGCCGAAGCAGGAAGGCGGCGTGAAGATCACGAAAGGTAAACTGAGAGGTGTGGAATCTTTTGGTATGCTGTGTTCCGCAGGCGAACTGGGCTTTGATGATAAAGTAGTTCCTGTAGCACATAAAGACGGCATCTGGATCCTGGAAGGAGAATATCCTCTGGGACAGGATTTTGCAGAAGCTCTGCAGCTGAAACAGGCTGTCGTCGACTTTGAAATCACACCGAACCGTCCGGACTGTCTGGCGATGGTCGGAATGGCGAGGGAAGCTTCTGCAACGTTCAAGAAGCCGTTCTCCTATCCGGATACAGCGATCCAGAAGGAAGACGGAGAAGGCGAATCCAAGGACTATGTTTCCGTGGAAATCAGGAATCCGGAAAGCTGCAAACGCTATGTGGCACGTGTCATAACCGATGTTAAAGTGGAGCAGTCTCCGTGGTGGCTGCAGAAGAGACTGATGTATGCAGGCATGCGTCCGATCAACAACATCGTAGATATTACAAACTTTGTTATGCTGGAATATGGTCAGCCGCTCCACGCATTTGATATCAATCAGGTAAAAGGCGGCCAGATCATCGTTGAGAATGCAAAGGACGGCGAAGTGTTCACGACGCTGGACGGTACGGAAAGAACTTTGACAGACGATATGCTGCTGATCAAGGATGCAGAACGTGGTATCGCTATCGCAGGCGTTATGGGCGGACTTAACTCTGAGATCGAAGAAGATACCAAGACGATCATCGTGGAATCTGCAAACTTTGCAGGAAGCAGCGTCCGCACAACGTCTAAAAAACTGGGACTGCGTACCGAAGCATCTGCCAGATTTGAAAAAGGCATCGACCCGAACCTGTGCGAAGCAGCAGCAGACAGAGTGTGCCGTCTGATCGAACTGACGGGCGCAGGAAAAGTCTGCAAGGGAAGCGTAGACAATTATCCCGTTCCGGAAGAAGCAAAGACGATCGATATCCGTGTGGATCGGATCAATCGTGTTCTGGGCATTGAACTGGAACGTCAGGAAATGGTCGATATCCTGGAAAGCCTTGAGATCAAGGTGGCTGGCAGCGGAAATATCATGACTGTAACACCTCCGACGATTCGTCAGGATCTTCTGGAAGAGGAGGATTATATCGAAGAAGTAGCAAGAATTTATGGCTATGATAAGATGCCTGTAACGTTGCCTAAGGGTAATACGGAAGCCGGTATCCCGGAAGATCGTGCTTTGCGGGATCTGACGAGAGATTCCCTTTGCGGTATGGGTCTCAACGAAATCCAGACATATTCTTTTGTAAGTCCGAAGGGTGTGGACTACATCCGCACGGCAGAAGGCTCCTGGGAGAGGAATTTCGTAAAGCTGATCAACCCGCTGGGCGAAGAAAACTCCGTTATGAGAACGGTTCTGATGCCGAATATGATGGAAGTACTGGCTCGCAACTACACTAGAAATATCGATAAGGTAAACGCCTTTGAAATCGGCAATACCTTTGTGAACAATACACAGGAAGACGACGTGCTTCCGTATGAACAATATGCTCTTTGCATTGGGATGTACGGTAAGGATGAAGATTTCTACAGCCTGAAGGGCGTAGTGGAAGAGCTGTTCCGTGTACTGGGGATCAAAGATCCGATCTTTGCAGGAGAAGCTGATCTGGGTGCGTTCCATCCGGGAAGATGTGCGCGGATCTCTGTTATTTCCGGGGAAAACGGCGAACCTGTGCAGCTGGGCGTTATGGGTGAAGTCCATCCGGACGTGGCAGAACAGTATGGGATGGAAGGTGTGAGGATCTACTGCTGTGAATTGATGTTTGACGCAATCAGAGATAACAGCGATAGAACGATCCTTTATACGCCGCTGCCGAAATACCCATCCACATCCAGAGATATCGCATTGCTGGTAGAAGAAAATCTGGAAGTTGGCAGGATCGAGGCGCTGATCCGCAAAGAGGGCGGCAGGATCTTGGAAAATGTAAAACTCTTTGACGTTTACAGAGGAAAGCAAGTGGAAGAAGGCAAGAAGAGCGTTGCATTTACTTTGACTTACAGAGATAAGGATAAGACCTTGACCGATGAGGATGTAGCGAAGGTACACAATAAAGTACTGGAAGCTCTTGAGCATAAACTGAACGCTGTGCTGCGTGAAATGTAGCCGGTGAAAACCAAGTGATAGGAGAGTGCTTATGGAAACCAATAAAGTAAACGTCAAGATCTATGGACAGGAATATGTGATCGCCGGAGATAAACCGAGAGAAGAAATCATTCAGGTGGCTGCACATGTTGACATGAAAATGCAGGAGATCGGAGAGGCCGCGAAGTCTCTCGGGGCATCACCTTCCAATATTGCAGTTCTTTCTGCTGTCAATATTGCAAGTGAATATTTTGAGGTCCTTGAAGAGATCGAGGAGTTGAAACGCTTGAATCTGCAGCTGGAAAAAGATGCGCAGCATTACGTGCAGCTGTGGGATGAATCCAAGAAAAACTATATGGATTATAAGGAAGAGACTCAGGCGATCGTAGTTCAAAGAGATGATCTGCTCAATGAGATCCGGCAGAAGGAAGCGGAGGCACAGCAGCTGCATGAAGCAGTGAACAATGCCAGACAGCAGGCGCAGAGCAGCATGGAGGAAGTCGTTCGTGAAGTCGAAGATAAGTGTAAAGAACTGGAAAACAGTTTCTTCGACCTGCAGATGGAAAACCTTCAGCTGAAAAAGGAACTTGAAAAATATAAGAACATCAATGGATAGCATGCAATGAAAGAAAAGACGTTACATGTACTGGAATATAACAAGATAATAGAAATGCTGCGAGAGCAGGCAGGCTCTGAAATGACGAAAAAGGTTATTTCAGAGCTGATGCCTTATCTTGATGCGTCTGAAATACGGGAGCACCAAACGGAAACCACAGAAGCGGTAAGACTCATACAACATAAAGGGCCATTACCTGTCGGTGGTTTTTATGATATTGAGGAGATTGTGTCCTTCGCTCGCAAGGGCGGCACACTGACTATGGCACAGCTTTTAAAAGTGCTCTATAATATGAAGACTGCAGAAAGAGTAAAAGCCTTTTTAAAGGGGGACGTTCCTGATCTTCCGGTACTGATGGCCATTGCGGAGCTTATTGCGGAACACAGGGATTTGTCGGCTGAAATCGACAGATGTATTCTTTCTGAAGATGAGATGGCAGACAATGCCAGCCCGCAGCTTCGAAGCATTCGAAGAACTATCATTCGTCAGAATGAAGCGCTGAAAGCAAAGATCAATCACATTTTAAACTCTTCAGACAACAAGACGATTTTGCAGGATGCCATCGTCACCATGAGGAATGGCAGATATGTGATCCCGGTCAAGCAGGAACATAAAGCCCGGGTGCCGGGGATCGTTCATGATCAGAGCGGTAGCGGTGCTACACTGTTTATCGAGCCGCAGGCGGTGGTAAATCTCAATAATGAACTTCGCCAGCTGGAACTGGATGAAAAAGCAGAGATCAACAGGATCCTGACGGATTTATCGGAACGGACAGCGGAGCATTACCACGATTTAAAGAACAATCAGGTGTTGCTGACCAAGTTGGATCTTTTTATGGCTAAAGGCAGACTCTCAATAGATATGGGAGCTGATGAACCTGAGATCGATCAGGATGGGATCCTGGATCTGAAGCGGGCAAGGCATCCTCTGATTGACAGAAAAAAAGTTGTGCCGGTCAATATCGCACTGGGAGACGGGTATGAGACGCTGGTGATCACAGGACCAAATACCGGTGGTAAAACCGTCACATTAAAAACGGCAGGGCTGCTGTCGCTGATGGCACAGGCGGGTCTTCATATACCAGCAGATCCGGGAAGCAGAGTGCCTGTGTATGATAATATTTTCGCAGATATTGGCGATGAACAGAGTATTGAACAGAGTCTTTCTACATTTTCTTCTCATATGAAGACTATCGTAACTATTGTGGAAGAAGCCGGGCCTCACAGCCTAACGCTTTTCGACGAGCTGGGAGCAGGAACAGATCCGACCGAAGGAGCGGCGCTGGCGATCGCGGTTTTAGAAAAAGTAGCTTCAAAGGGGGCGTCTTCCATTGCTACGACGCATTATACGGAATTAAAAAAGTATGCGATCTCGGCGGAAGGTGTCCAAAACGCCTCCATGGAGTTTGATGTGGAGACCCTTAGTCCCACGTATCGTTTAAATATCGGGATCCCGGGCAAATCCAATGCATTTGAGATTTCTCGAAAGCTCGGACTTTCTGATAGTGTCATAGAGCGTGCAAAGCAGCTGCTTGAGGGCGGCGATATCGCATTTGAAGACGTAATAGCTTCGCTTGAAGAAGATAAAAAAATCGCTGAAGAAGAGCGTGATGAAGCTATTGCGATGAATATCGAGATGAAGCGGATGAGAGAAGAACTGGAGGAGAAAATCCGCAAATTCGAAAGACAAAAAGAAAAAGAGCTGGAGCGGGCGAGAGAACAGGCGCGTGAGATCGTGCGGGAAGCTCGTCAGGTCTCCAACGAGGTAAAAGACGAGTTAAAGGAACTTTCCAAGCTGGAAAGTCTGGGAGAACGTAATCTTGCCTTTGACAAAAACAGACGAAAACTGCGGGAGCTGGAAAAGAAAAACCGAAGCTCCATAAAACGTGGGACCAGTCGGGAACCGGTAGATCCTTCTCAGCTGGTGCTGGGAAACAGAGTCAAGATATTGTCTATGGATCAGAATGGTGAAATCATTTCGCTGCCGGATGAAAAAGGTGATCTGCAGGTGCAGGTAGGGATGATGAAAATCAAAGTGAATCTACGAGATATCATGCTCATCGATCATGTGCCGATGAAAAAGAGCAAGCCGAAAAAGTCTGGCTATGGTACACTGTACAGAAAAAAAGCACAGACGATCTCGGTGTCGATCGATGTCCGTGGAAAAAGTCTTGATGATGCAGTGATGGATGTAGAAAAATATATCGATGATGCCTTTATTTCCGGGCTGGAAGAAGTGACGATCATTCATGGTCGCGGAGAAGGGATCCTACGAAAAGGTATTCAGGAAGCGCTGAAGCGCAATAAGAACGTCAAGGGCTTCCGCAAAGGAAGCTATCATGAAGGCGGTGACGGCGTGACCGTTGTAAAATTGAGATAAGTAACATAGAAGAAGGAGATGGACTATGATCAGCTATAAAGAAAAAATTGCAGAGATCCTGGCGCCACATGTAGATGGGCTGGAAAAGGATGAGATCCTGGACATGCTGGAGACACCGGCTGACAGCAAGATGGGAGATTATGCGTTCCCATGCTTCAAGCTAGCAAAGATCTTCCGCAAGGCACCACAGATGATCGCACAGACTTTGGCAGAGGCGATCGGAGCGGAGTCTGTTTTTGAAAAAGTAGAAAACGTCAATGCATATGTAAACATGTTTCTCTCTCGGGAGGAAATGGCACAGGAAGTAGTTTCTGAAGTGATCGAAAAAGGAGACGATTACGGCAGAAGCAATATGGGACAGGGGAAAAAGGTGATCGTGGAATATTCTTCTCCGAACATTGCGAAACCGTTCCATATCGGACATATTCGAAGCACCGTGATCGGAAATTCCATTTACAAAATCTATGATTTTCTGGGATATGATACCATTCGAATCAATCACCTGGGTGACTACGGCACTCAGTTTGGCAAGATGATTTGTGCTTACCGCAGGTGGGGAAACAAGGAAGATGTCGTTCGTGAACCGATCAAGTCGCTGCTGTCCTACTATACGAAGTTCCATGTAGAAGCAGAGAAAGATCCAGCACTGGAAGATGAGGCACGGGCGATCTTTGCTAAACTGGAGAAGGGTGAACCTGAGGAAGTAGAACTGTGGAAGTGGTTCAGGGAAGAGAGCCTGAAAGAGTTTAAGCGTGTATACGATATGCTGGGAATAGAATTCGATTCCTATAACGGGGAAAGCTTTTATTCCGATAAAATGCCGAGAATCGTGGATGAACTGAAAGAAAAGGAGCTGCTGGTAGAAGATAATGGAGCACAGATCGTAAAGCTGGATGAGTATGATCTTCCGCCGGCACTGATCAAAAAATCCGATGGATCGACCCTTTACATTACAAGAGACATCGCGGCAGCGGTATATCGTAAGGAAACCTATGATTTTTATAAAAATATTTATGTTGTAGCATCGCAGCAGAATCTGCATTTCCAGCAGTGGTTCAAGGTTATTGAACTGATGGGATATGACTGGGCGAAGGATTGTGTACATGTGCCATTTGGTCTGGTCAGCATGGAAGATGGAACAATGTCTACCCGGCAGGGTCGAGTTGTGTTCCTGGAAGATGTTCTCAACAGAGCTGTGGAACAGACAAAGCAGATCATTCTGGAAAAGAACGTTACAACAGAGAATATCGATGAAACGGCACATGATGTCGGAGTGGGGGCTGTAGTATTCAACGAACTGTCTAACTACAGGATCAAGGATTATGTTTTCTCATGGGATAAAGTACTGAACTTCGAAGGAGAGACAGGTCCGTATGTGCAGTATACTCACGCAAGGGCCTGCAGTATCCTTCGCAGAGCCGGAGAAGATACCGTAAAGGCTGCAAAGAAGGGATTTGATACATCCTGGATCACGGGAGAAAGCGCACACCATCTGATAAAGCTGCTGTATGCACTGCCTGAAGTGATCAAAGAAGCTGGTGAAAAGTATGAACCGTCCATCGTGACACGTCATATCGTAGATATCGCACAGGGATTCAATAAGTTCTATCATGATGAACATATCCTGGTAGAGGATGAGAAGGAAAAGACGGCGAAGGTAGCATTGGTTCTGGCAGTACAGACCGCCATTAAAAACGGACTCGGTCTTCTGGGAATGAAAGCGCCGGAAAAAATGTAGCCGCAGGAAAGGAGTAAGGAATAGCATGAGATATGAAGGAGATATTTACAGACCTCCAAGTGAGGCCTACAGCCTGCTGGTGCAGGTGACGATCGGATGTACCCATAATAAGTGTACATTCTGCAAAATGTTTAAAAACAAGAAGTTTCGCGTGCGGAAGCTGGAAGAAGTGCTGGAAGATCTGGCGTGGGCAAGGGCACAGTATCGCAGCGTGCCGCGTATCTTTCTCTGTGACGGTGATGCCATGGCACTTTCAAATGCCCGACTGATGCCGATTTTAAACTACATCAGAGAAAATTTTCCGGAATGCGAGAGAGTGTCTATTTATGGCAGAGGAAGCGACATCATCAAGAAGACGGATGAGGAAATGAAGGAATTGTATGATGCGGGTCTGACCATGGTTTATGTAGGTGCAGAATCCGGCAGCGACAAGGTTCTGCAGGCTGTTTGCAAAGGAGAAACCCGTCAGCAGATCATCGACGGAGTCAAGAAGGTGGAAGCCTGCGGCATGAAGTCTTCCGTTACATTTATTTCCGGTCTTGCGGGAAGAGAAGGCTGGGAGGATCATGCGATCCAGACAGGAACTATGATCAGCGAAATGGAACCATCTTATGTTGGACTTCTGACATTGATCGTGGAGCCGAACGTTCCGATGGCCAAGGAAATAGAAGATGGGACATTTACTCCGCTGACTCCGGAAGAGGTTATGGCGGAAACGCTTTTGATGCTGGAACACACAGATGTATCTAAAACTTGTGTTTTGCGGAGCAATCACGCTTCCAATTACGTCTCCCTCAGAGGAAACCTGCCTGAAGATAAAGAAGCTATGATGAAGACTTTGAGAACGGCGATGGAAAACCATAATATGTTTAAGGATGAAAGGTTCAGAGCCTTGTAAAGCTCTGAGAGGTAGAGTATGAGCAAAGAAAAGAAAAGTATCGCCCAGAACATGGGAATCACCAGAACTGTTATCAGACCGCGAGAAGAATGTGATATTCAGCTGCGGGAAGATCGTATCGGAAAGTATTTCAAAAAGTATCTGAATAAATTTGTATTCGTGGAGTTTTCAGAGGACTTCATGAAAAAATCAAAAGCAGGAGATCTGATGCGCGGTGTGCCGATCCCGCTGAGAAAAAAGGAAATCAAGGAATTTGCAGGCGGCGAAGGAATCGATATGCTGGTGCTTGCGGAAAACATGGCATGGGTCATGGGCTGCGATCCCCATTTCAAGTATACAAAAGACTATGTGGCGATCCTGAAGAAGCTGTACAACTACAAGCTGTACGAAGGCATGATGAAGGAAGGGCGAGATGCTGCAGAACGCGGTGATATGGACAATGCCTGCATTCACTTCCGTGCGTCTTTATGTATGCAGTACAATTATCTGCACAGCATGTACAGTTATGCAAGAGCCTGCAGAGCCATGTATCTTCACAGCAGAAATGAAGAATATGTTGGAAGATTCAAGGCGGAATCCCTGGATTGGTTTGAACTGCTGGTAGAAACTCATCCGCGATTTGCACAAGGCTATTATTACCTGGGATATGCGTATCTGAATCTGGGCCTTTATGCCAAAGCAGATATTACATGGCGTGAATTTATACGTTTCAGCCACAATAACAAGGACAAGAAGGAGATCCGGAAAAGACTGGATCAGATCACGGAACCGCGTCAGATCGAGGCAGGGTGCAATGAAATCACAGCAGGCAAATACGAAGATGGTATCAGTCTTCTGGAGCCGTTTTTGAGCAGTCGTTTCAATGACTGGTGGCCGCTGCATTACTATCTGGGCGTGGCGTACGAGATGACGGGACGTCGCTCTGAGGCTGTCAGTGCATTCCGCAAGGTTCTCCAACTCAATGGAAGTCATCTGGAAACCATGAAGGAACTGATGTCTATCTATGAAGATGAAGGCGATCGGGAGAATACACGAAAATATCGTGAAAAGATCAAGCTCATTGAAGCGGCTATGGAAGAAGAACATCAGCAGCATTTAGAGGAAATCCAGGAAGAGGACAAAAAGCTGGAGGAAGAAGAACCGGAGCTTATGGAGCCGGAGCATATCGACACGGGAGATGCCGACAAGATGGCGGATGCTGTGCCTGCTGATGCAAAGGATGATGCTGAGGGAACCTCGGAAGATTTGGCGGATGCCGATGAAGAAGAGGTAGCAGAACCGAAGGAAAAACGGAAAGGTCTTGTGAAGCGTTTTGGCAAAAAATAAGCCATAAAAATCGATTAAAAGCAAGAATAAATTTGCGAAAAAATATCGAAAAAACAATGTAAAAAAAGTTCGATTTTTTTAAAGAAATAGGTTGACGCGGATGGCAGGATACTATATAATAATTCTTGTCGTTACGAAGCGCAACCTAATATTCCAAGGTAGCTCAATGGTGGAGCACTCGGCTGTTAACCGATAGGCTGTGGGTTCGAGCCCCACCCTTGGAGCCAATCAATAATCTGAAGTTGTGAAAAGCGACTTCAGATTATATTTTGCCGGAGTGGCGGAATTGGCAGACGCACGGGACTTAAAATCCCGCGATCCTTACCGATCGTACCGGTTCGACCCCGGTCTCCGGCACCAATACTCAGGCAACAAGGTGCAGCGTATACAACTAAATAACTGATGTCGCGGGGTGGAGCAGCTGGTAGCTCGTCGGGCTCATAACCCGGAGGCCGTAGGTTCAAATCCTGCCCCCGCAACCAAGGAATCACACCCGAGGCAAAATGCCTCGGGTCTTTTAATTTCAACGCATCCTAGTGATTGCAACGGTTCCGGCGATCTGTCGTCGGTGCAGGTGAGTGCAGCCAGGTGCACTCAGATAGCGTTAAAACCGGTCTATGTCCAACTGCGGTTGGACATAAAAAATAAAATCCATATAATAATAATTTCAGATCCCAGTGCGTTTCAAAATTTTTCCACAAAAAGGCAACTGCATTTTTGCAGCCACCCTAATACAATTTTTCTTTGATTTTTGCTGCAGAACTGGATATACTTTTATAAAATAGAGTTGTCATTTCTCCTGTTGCGGTGGGTTCTGGACCCACGTCGGCAGCATGAGTTTCCATCAACTCTATTTTGTTAATTGATCCGATATAAGTCCAATAGTTATTAACCTGGTTAAAGATTACAGGTTGTTCTTAGTGGTGAGGTGTTCGGGAAATCATGAATTCCCAGATCACGAAAAAAACGGCCTTGATTTGGATTTTTTACTGCTTGTGAGCTTTACTTTCATTCATGAATTCCCATTTTTCAAAACGAAGCAGCAAGCCGGGAACTGCTTTACAAGATATTTACAATGTCGAGAAAAACAGTTCCCAGAAAAGCAGTTTTTATATCTTTTGAGGAATCATAATGAGTGTGCCACCTGGATCTTGAAACATTTACAGTATCGAACTTCCCATATGGCTTTGAAACAAAAAAATCTGGGAATTCATGATGTGAACAAACATCTGAATCGAGAGATTGATTCCCAATTAGATCAGATAATTTTCAATCTGGGAATTCGTAATGTAGATAAGCAACATAAAGCAATAGGCGCCTCTGTAATTAAGGAAAAAGTATATTGAGAACATATAAGAATAAAGATGAATTAAAAAGTGAGATTCATAAAAGTTTTGAAAAGTATATTTCTGAATTTGATGATATCCCAGAATCCTTAAAAGATACGAGTGTTGAGGAAGTCGATAGGACTCCTGCAGAAAATCTCGCTTACCAGGTAGGATGGACGACTTTAGTTCTTAAGTGGGAAGAAGATGAAAGAAAGGGACTTCAAGCAAAAACACCTTCAAATGAGTTTAAATGGAATCAGTTAGGTGTTTTATATCAATGGTTCAATGATACCTACGCTCATTTGTCTCTTCAGGAGCTAAAAAGGGTATTAGTGAACAAGAAATTGAAAATAGTAACTGCCTTCTACAGCCGTAATCCTTTAATATCTTTAATGCGTGATAAGATTGTATTGCAGCTGCAGCTGATCATGCCGGGAAGTGCATCAATGACATTATGCAGGAAGTGCTCCATTTCATCACTTGATGAAGCAACGGCATGTACATGCAGTTTGTCCCTTCCTGTGACCCAGTAAATCTGTGTGACTGTATCATTTTTATATAATATATCTGTCACCTGCGACAGATGGTCTGGTTTTGTTTCGATTTCAAAATAGCATGAAACAGCACCACTGATTTTTTGCGGGTTTATTATTGTCGTATATTCTTCAATTACGCCTTTTTTTTCCAAAGCCTGAATCCGGGCTTTTACTGCCACCCTGGAAATACCGGTTTTTTCACCGATATCAGAGTAAGAGATACGTGCATTTTCTATAAGCAACTGGATGA
>JABLTL010034216.1_pt1 | contig 33328 bp, 30 predicted proteins | sample 7160151 | NCBI WGS metagenome assembly JABLTL01 (sample SAMN14651223, study PRJNA627086) | human gut metagenome | isolation source: feces | host: Homo sapiens
CTATCATAACCCATATTCCTCCAAATTTTTGTCGAAAACTGTCGACAGTCCGCAAAATTCGGCTCCGACCCCCACAGATACCAGTGGGTCTCCTTGTTCCGGCGGAACCAGGTCAGCTGCCGCTTGGCATATTGCCGGGTCCGCAGCTTCACTTCCTCCACCGCCGCAGCCAGGTCGCCCTGGCCGCTCACTGCCGCCGCCAGCTCCTTGTAGCCGATGGCCTGCATGGCCGTGCAATCCCGGCTGACACCGCTTGCTAAGAGGCACTTCACTTCCTCCGCAAGACCCAGCTCCATCATCTCGTCCACCCGCCGGTCGATGCGCCGCCACAGCTGGGGCCGCTCCTGGAAATTCAGACCGATGGTCACCGCCTGGTAGCGGGGAGGCTGCTGTTGGGTCTCCAAATTGTGCTGGGTGATGGTTTTGCCGGTCTCATACCAGACCTCCAGCGCTCGGATGATGCGTTTCTCATCCGCCGGTTGGATGCGCTCATAAGCCGCCAAATCCACCTGCTTCAAGGCCTCCCGCAGAGGTTCGATGCCCTCCGCTGCTGCCTGTGCCTGCAATTTCTGCCGCCAGCCGGTGCTTTGGACGGCAAACCCGCGGCCGGAGACCAGGGAGTCGATGTACAAGCCGGTGCCACCCACGATGATGGGATGCTTTCCCCGGCGGAAAATATCCTCCACACACTGGGTAGCCGCTTCCACGTACCGGGCCGCAGACCAGTTTTCCTCCGGCTCCGCCACGTCGATCATATGGTGGGGTATCCCCTCCATCTCCGCTTCCGTAGGCTTGGCCGTGCCGATGTCCATCCGGCGATAAATCTGCATGGAGTCCGCGGAGACCACTTCTCCATCCAATTCGTGTGCCAGCGCCACCCCCAGCCGGGTCTTCCCCGACGCGGTGGGGCCGACTACACAGACCACCGTGTTCTGCAATGGCTCCGCCTCCTTTTGTCAACTTCGTTTAAACTGTTTCTCCAACTGCTGCTTGCTCAGCTCAATGGCCACCGGACGGCCGTGAGGGCAGTACTTCACCTGTCCGCACATCACCGCCCGCACCACCACTTCCAGCTCCGCCCGGTCGCTCTTCCAGCCGCCCTTGATGGCGGCTTTGCAGGCCATGGTGTGGAGCACTTCATCCCGGACAGCCGCCGGGTCAGCGGTGCCGGTGAGCAGCAGCTTGGAGGCGATCTCCTCCAACGCTGGCTCGATCTGGTCGGCGTTCAGGTCGTTGGGTGCTTCTCGCACCAACACCTCGTCTCCGCCGAAGGGTTCCACCGCGAAGCCGAACTGCTCCAGCAGTTCCGTCTGCTCCAGCAGCACACCACATTCCTCCGGCGCCAGATGCAGCACCTGCGGGGTCAGCAGCAGCTGGCTCATGGGCTTCCAATCCGCCGCCCGCATCCGGTCGAAATTCATCCGCTCGTGGGCCGCGTGCTTGTCGATCAGGAAGGTCTTGTCCCCCTGTTCTACGATCACATAAGTATCAAACACTTCCCCCACCAGCCGCCAAGCCGCCGTATCCGGCGTCTCTTCCGGCAGCTCCACTGGGGGCTGTTCTACCGGTTGAACGGGTATTTCTTCCGGTTCCGGCATCGGCAGCTCCACCGGCTCTGATGTGGGAACACCCGGATTGTGCAAAGAGTTTTCCACAGTTTCCACAGACTTTTCCACGTAGTTATCCACGTGTTTTTCCACCGGCGTATGTTCCTCTCTCTCCGGCAATACAACCGCCTGGGGAACCTGGGGAACAGGAACCGGTTCCGGCATGGGAACCATCGGCCGTACCTCCTGCCGCCGCTGCCGCATAGCGGTCTCAAAAGGGGTCGCCTGGGTTTGAATGGGAACGCGCCGGTCACTGCGCAGCATCTGGCCACCCTTCCGGTACTCGTCTGCGGTCATGGTGCGGAAAAAGGTCTGGTTGGGCGTCACCTGATCCTGTTTGGGCGGCGCTTGGGGCTTCAGCTCCACCTGAGGATGTCCCTGTTCCCCCTCCAGCGTCTCCTTTACCGTATAGTATACCGCATCGAAGAGCTTTCGTTCACTGGTAAATTTTACTTCCGTTTTCGCCGGATGGACATTCACGTCCACGGCGTTGAGCTTGCACTCCACCCGCAGGACGCATCCGGGGAACTTGCCCACCATCTTCTGATTCTGGTACGCCTGTTCCAGCGCGGCGGACATGGTGCGGGATTTCACATAGCGGCCGTTGACGAAGAAGTGCTGTCCGCTCCGGTTCCCTCGGCAGCAGGTGGGACGGGAGACAAAGCCCTCCACCGACAGTTCCTCATCCTTCCGCTTGCAGGGCAGCATCCCTAACGCCACCTCGCGTCCCAGCACCGCGTAGACCGTGGAACGCAGATTCCCGTCCCCCGGCGTCAGCAGCTCCTCCTTGCCCTCTCGGACAAAGCGGAAGGACACCTCCGGATGACTGAGGGCCACGTGCTGCACCACCGCGTACACCGCCGCACCCTCTGCCGCGTCCCGTTTCATGAATTTCAGCCGGGCAGGGGTGTTGTAGAACAGGCTGCGGACAATGATGGTCGTGCCCTCCGGGCAGCCCACTACTTCCCGATCCACCACCTTGCCCGCTTCCAGAGACAAGCCAGTGCCGAACTCGCTGCCGGTGGTACGGGTCATCAGCTCTATCTGAGACACAGCGGCGATAGCCGCCAGGGCTTCACCACGGAACCCCAGGGTACCGATGGCCTCTAGGTCGAAAGCGTTTTGGATTTTGCTGGTGGCGTGGCGCAGAAAGGCGGTTTCCGCGTCCTCCGGCTCCATGCCGCAGCCGTTGTCGGTGACCCGAATGTAACCCATGCCGCCCCGCTGGATCTCCACCACCACCGCAGTGGCACCGGCGTCAATGGCGTTCTCCGTCAGCTCCTTCACCACGCTGGCCGGACGCTCTACCACCTCACCGGCGGCAATCAAATTGGCCACATGGCGTTCCAAACAGTGAATTTTGGGCATTTTCGGTCACCTCCTGTCGTTACTTATCCTTCCAGCTTGGCTTTCCAGCCGTAGAGCAGGTTCATAGCCTCGATGGGCGTCAGCGTGTTCAGCTCCACCTTGCGCAGCTCCTCCAACACTGCCTGTCCGGCCAAGTCGGCAAGCCCCACCTGCTCCTCCGGCTCCTCTTTGGGCTGGACTGGCGCAGGTCGTTCCCCCGCCTCCAGCTCCTTCAAAATCTCCCGCCCACGGCGGATGATCCAGGCAGGCACCCCAGCCAGCTGCGCCACTTCGATGCCGTAGCTCTGGTCTGCCCCGCCGGACACCAGCTTGCGCAGAAAGATCACGTCATCCTGCCGCTTCTTGGCTGCCATATGGTAGTTGCGGACGCCGGGAATAGCGCCCTCCAGAGCGCTCAACTCGTGGTAATGGGTGGCGAAAAGGGTCTTCGCCCCCAGTTTCTTCTTGTCAGCGCAGTGTTCCAGCACAGCACGAGCGATGCTCATGCCGTCATAGGTGCTGGTGCCCCGACCGATCTCGTCCAAAATCAGCAGGGAACGGTTGGTGGCGTTCTTGAGGATCTCCGCCACCTCGCTCATCTCCACCATAAAGGTGGACTGTCCCGCCGCCAGGTCGTCGCTGGCGCCGATGCGGGTGAACACCCGGTCCACCACGCCCAGGTGGGCGGATTTGGCCGGGACAAAGCTGCCGATCTGCGCCATGAGGCAGATGAGCGCCACCTGACGCATATAAGTGGACTTGCCCGCCATGTTGGGGCCGGTGATGATGGCCAGCAGGTTGCTGCTGCCGTTCATGCGGGTGTCATTGGGGACGAACATATTCCCCTTGAGCACCTGTTCCACCACCGGGTGACGACCGTCTATGATGTCGATGACATCGCTCTCGTCCACCTCCGGCATACAATAGTGGTTGTTCATCGCCACCGTAGCCAGGCTGTTGAGCACGTCCACCTGCGCGACTGCCGCAGCAGTCTGCTGGATGACCTCCACCTGGTCGGCAGCCGCCTGACGCACCTGACAGAACAGGTCGTATTCCAGATCGGTGATGCGGTCCTTGGCGGACAAAATGGTGTGCTCCAACTCCTTCAGCTCCTGGTTGATGTACCGCTCGGAGTTGACGGTGGTCTGCTTGCGCACCCAGTCTGCCGGCACCAGGTCGGTCTGGGACTTGGCCACTTCAATGTAGTAGCCAAACACCTTGTTGTATTTCACCCGGATGTTCTTGATGCCGCACTCCTCTTTGGTGCGGTTCTCGATGTCCACCAACAAGTCCTTGCTGTTGGTCATCACATTCCGAAGCTGGTCTACCTCTTTGCTGTACCCCTCTCGAATGATGCCTCCATCTCGGACGGAGAAGGGCGGTTCATCCACCAGGGCGTTGTCAATGCGCTGGCACAGGCCGGACAGCTCGTCCAGCTGCTTTCTGAGCCGCTGGAACAGGGCGGCCGGCAGGGTGGTCAGCAGGTCACGGACTTTGGGGATGCGGCGCAGCCCCGCCGAGAGAGCCACCAAATCCCGTCCTCCGGCAGTACCGTAGACGATGCGGCCAATGAGCCGCTCCAAGTCGGTGATCTCCTTTAAACAGAGTGCCAGTTCTTCCCGAGTTACCATATCCTCGGTCAAGTCCCGCACCGCCATCAGCCGGCTGCGAATCTCCACCGGGTCCAGCAGAGGCTTTTCCAGCCACCGGCGGAGCAGGCGGCCGCCCATGGCGGTCTTGGTCTTATCCAGCACCCACAGCAGACTCCCCCGCTTCTCCTTGCTCCGCAGGGTCTCAGTCAGCTCCAGATTGCGCCGGGCGGTCAAGTCCAGTTCCATAAACCGGCCGCTGGCGTAGTATTGCAGCTGACGCAGGTGCCCCAGCTTGTTCTTTTGGGTCTCATATAAGTAGGACAGCAAGCCGCCCACCGCCCGCAGAGACTCTGGCCGGTCGGCGGGGATGACCTGATAATTTTCAAACTGATTGCTGGCCGCAGTGCCAGCTACCACATAATCAAAGCGCTTGACGGAGCCGAACTCTCGGCGGCAGTCCAGCTTCAACTCCATAGCCTGCGCCAGCGCCGTGTTCTCCCAAGCCTCCGGAGACAGCACCACTTCCCGCGGCTCGAACCGTCCCAACTCATTCATCAGGTGGTTCAAGCACCCGTCCCCACTGCACGAGGTGGCGTACACCTCACCGGTGGACAGATCGCAGAAGCACACACCGCACCGCTCCCCCTCCAGGTAGATGGCGGCGATGTAGTTGTTCCGGCTCTCCTCCAGCATGGAGGCATCCACTGCCGTGCCGGGGGTGACGATGCGGATGATGTCCCGCTCCACGATGCCGGTGGCAGCGGCTGGGTCCTGGGTCTGCTCGCAGATGGCCACCTTGTAGCCCTTGGCCACCAGCCGCGCCAGGTAGGACTGGTAGGAATGATAGGGCACGCCGCACATGGGGACCTTCTCCTCCTGAGGGATGTCCTTGTTCCGATCTCGGGTGGTAAGGGTCAAGTCCAGCACCTTGGAAGCGATGCGGGCATCCTCATCGAACATTTCATAAAAGTCCCCCAGCCGGAAAAAGAGCAGGCAATCGGGGCACTTCTCTTTCATCTCTAAATACTGTTTGCGCATGGGGGTGATCTTTTGCGCCATGACCTATCTCCTTCTCTATCTTTTAAAAACGTATGGGTTACTCCTCCACAAACTCCCCAAAGAGGCTCCAAGTGGAGCAGTCGGTGATCTTCACCTTTTTCCGCTGACCCAGCAGGCTCACATCGCCAGGCACGTGGACCAGCCGCCAGCCGTCGGTACGGCAGTTCAGGTTGTTCACTGCGTCCGCCGGGTTCTCTTCTTCCACCAGCACCGGCAGGATGCGGCCGATGTACTCCTTGTGCTTCTCCACGGAAATCCGGTTCTGGGTATCCAACAGCCGCTGGAACCACTTCTTTTTCTCCGTCATGGGCACCGGGTCCTCCATCTTGGCCGCCGGCGTGCCCACGCGGGGGGAGAAGATGAAGGTGAACAGGGAGTCGAACCGCACCTCTTCCAACAGGGACAGGGTTTCCTCGAACTCCGCCTCCGTCTCGCCAGGGAAGCCCACGATGATGTCACTGGTGAGCACGATGTCCGGAATCAACTCCTTCAGCCGCCGCACTTCGTCCAGGTAGGTCTCCCGGTCGTAATGGCGGTTCATGGCCTTCAGGACCCGGCTGGAACCGGACTGCACCGGCAGGTGCAGCTGGGGCGCCACCTTGTCACAGTGCGCCATGGTCTCAAAGAGCTTCTGGGAGGCGTCTCTGGGGTGGCTGGTCATGAACCGCACCAGGAAATCGCCGGGGATGTCGTTGATCTGTGCCAGCAGGTCAGCAAAGTCCACGTTGCTGTCCAAATCCTTGCCGTAACTGTTCACGTTCTGTCCCAGCAAGGTGATGTCCTTGTACCCTTCGGCCACCAGACCACGGACTTCCTTCAAAATCTGTTCTGGCTCCCGGGAGCGCTCCCGCCCCCGGACGTAGGGAACGATGCAGTAGGTGCAGAAGTTGTTGCATCCGTACATGATGGACACCCACGCCTTGATCTTCCCCCGGCGCACCACCGGCAGACCCTCCGCAATGCGGCCGTCCGACTGTTCCGTAGCGAACACCCGTTCCTTCTTCAGCAGCACCTGCTGGAGCAGCTCCGGGAACCGCCAAAGGGCGTGGGGGCCAAAGACCAGATCCACGTGGCGGAAGGATTTGCGGATTTTTTCCGCCATGTGGGGTTCCTGCATGGAGCAGCCGCAGAGGCAGATGACCTGGTTGGGCTTGCGGCGCTTGGTGTGGGTCAGGGCGCCCACGTTGCCCAGCACCCGCAGCTCGGCGTGCTCACGGATGGCACAGGTGTTGATGACGATGACGTCCGCCACGCTGGTGTCCTCGGTGAAGGCGTAGCCCATCTCCCGGAGCATCCCCCGGATCTGTTCGCTGTCCGCCTCATTCTGCTGACAGCCGTAGGTGTCCACCAGAGCCAAGGGCTGTTCGCCTGCCTCAGCGTTATGCTGTGCCAACTGGCGGCAGATCTCCATCTGACGCTGAACCTCTCCCGTAGGGATCAAAACTTCCTGACGCTTCATTGTTATGCTTCCTCCCAAACAGCGCCAGGCATTTTCGTGGTGCAGGACGCCATGTGTCAAATCGTTGTGTGGTAATCCAGTATACCATTTCACCCCTTGAAATACAAGGAAAAGCTCCCCCGCCCTCCCTGGTTTCCTCTTGTCAAAAGTGCCAAATCGCGTTATAATGAAAGCACTTTATTCTCGACAGAAAGTTGTGGTATTGCCGTGAAACAATTGGTTTTTGAACGCTCCGCCATCAAGCACAACACCGCCATCATCCAGGAACGGGCGGGTTCTGCCGTCATATTTGCCGTTCTGGTGGGCGACGCCTACGGTGCCGGTCTCATCGAGCTGGCCAAGCTCCTGCGGGAGGAGGGCATTGACCACTTTGCCGTGGAAGAGGCGGAGGATGTCGCCCGCCTGCGTCAGGCCGGGTTCGCCCAGGAGCCGATCCTGATGCTCCGCTCCACCACCAACCGGGACGAGCTGGTCGAGCTGCTGACCCAGCGTGCCATCTGCACCATCGGTTCCTATGAGACCGGCACCGCCCTGAACGCCGTAGCGGAAGAGCTGGGCGTGAAAGCGGAAGCCCACGTGCTCATCGACACAGGCATGGGCTTTGGCGGCTTTCTGTCCAGCGAGCCTCAAAAACTGCTGTCCATCTACCACTACCTGCCCAACGTGGCCATCACCGGCACCTACACCCACCTGTGTGCCTACGCCGGAGACACCACCCGTCAGATGGCCGTGTTCCAGAGCGTTCTGGACACCATCGAGTCCGCCCACCTCAACCCCGGTCTCGTCCACGCCGCTGGTTCCTCCGCCCTCATGAACGGGACTGACACCTGCCTGGGCGCAGTGCGGGTAGGCTCTGCCTTTTTGGGTGCCTGCCGTACTCAGAAGCGCGGCAGTCAGCTCCGGCCGGTCTATCACGGGGAAGCCATTTTAGACACCGTCCGTTGGCTGCCCAAGGGCCACACCGTGGGCAATGAGGTCATCACCATCCTCCACCGTCCCACCCGCGTGGGCATCATCCCGGTGGGGTATCACCACGGCTTCGGCATCCAGCGCGCCCGCAAGAGCGGGTTCTGGGCGTTCTTCAAGGCCTGGCGGGATCGCCGCAATCGCTTCGTCACCATCAACGGCCAAAAGGCCAAGGTCATCGGTCGGGTAGGCGCTCTGGAGACCGCCATCGACGTGACCGATCTGCACTGCGGCGAGGGCGACCTGGCGGTGTTCCAAATGGACGCCATCTTCGCCCACGGCATCCCCAGAGTCTATCAGTGAGGATTGGCCATGGCACAGAGAGAACATGTAACCCCGTCCTCCGCCCTGGAATTGTTCCTGGACGCCTTTGACGGGATGCCCATTCAGGGCTGTCATGAGCTGCGCCTGTCTCCTCAGGAGCTGGCGGAGCTGACCGGTCTGTTCCCCTCCGCTGTGTTCCAGCCGCTGGAGGAGCCGGCCGACGGAAAACGGTGGTACGAGGTTTCCATCGCATAAGCTACATCGAAAAAGGCTGTGGAATCCCACAGCCTTTTGTTTTTAATATTCTACCCCCTTGCGCGCCTGGATGCCCCGTTCATAGGGGTGCTTCCGTGCGCACAATTCAGTCACATAATCCGCCTGTTCCAGCCATTTGGAGGGCGGATTTCGTCCTGTCATGACCACTTCCGCCCCTTGCGGCAGTTGGTTCAGGCACCGGTCAGCCAGTTCTTCCGGAATCAGACCAGTCTCCACCGCCCCGCACAGCTCGTCCAGCACCAGCAAGGTACGTTCGTCCGTCAAGGCACAGCTGCGTTGGAGCATATCTTGCGCCGTTTCCGCCGCTTGCTCCCGTTCCTCCGGAGTCATATTCCACAGAAAGGGCATCGTCTCCGGCACCGGCAGCAGGGTCACGTTGGGAAACGCCTGCAGTGCCACCCGTTCCCCGGAGTCCGCTCCCTTCAAAAACTGGGCGATGACCACCTTGCCGCCTCGTCCGACCCAGCGCAGCGCCAGACCCAAAGCCGCTGTGGTCTTGCCTTTTCCATCACCGTAATATATGTGCATCATACTTTTTCCCCTCCAATAGCGCAAAGGCTGGTGTGTACTTTTGCCGCAGTCGTTCCTTCTGGCTGGCAGTCACCGCGCTGAGCCGGGTGAAGTCGCTGTTATGGCGCAGGTCGGCCAGCTTGATCTTCACCGCGATGGGGTTGTGCTGGAGCCGGGCGATGTAGTCCATATAAGGCTCCCCTTTGGGGTGGGTCAGCAGCCGCAGCACCTCCATGGACTCCGCCGGAAATCCTTCCGCCGCCAGCGCCTCCAACGTCCAGTCGGTGTCCTCCACCACATCATGGAGCAGCGCCGCCACGGTGGAAATTTCATCGTCCATCTGTTCCGCCAGGTGGAACGGATGGAACACATAGGGCATCCCACCCTTGTCCACCTGCCCGTGGTGGGCTTCATAGGCCAGCTTCATGGCTTTTTTCGTCCAATCGGTATAGATCATCCCGTATCCCTCCCATGTTTTTCTCTATTGTATCGGCTCGGTGTGGGGATTGCAAGGAACAGAGTGCGGGAAAATCAGAAATCTTAATCAATTCTAAAACTTTTGTTACTGCTTTGTTGTAGAAAGACACTTGCATTCCACTCAGAAACAAGATATGATATTTCTGGAAACTATTCCAAAAGAACAAGTTCCTCCACAAAATCAGGAAGTCCACTCTGTCCATCGGAACGGAGGTCTGTCCACCATGAAACTTTACAAAAACATCTGGTTCTGGGTCTGTATGGCCTTGGGTGTCCTGTGGTTTGCGCTCTTCCTACAAGGAAACGGCCTGCTCTTGTCCACAGACGAGCCGCACACCACCAACTTCTGGCTGTTTCTGCTGGCACTGCTCTGCCTGCTGGGCATCTACCTGCTCAGCAAGAGAAAGTTGGAAAAGCCACTCGGGGTGAACACCTTTGTCATCATGACTGTGTTCGTCTATGTGTACCATACGTTTTTCTACCCTGCGTAACATTACGGAGACATTCAAATGTTAGAACGCCTAAAAAACATCTGGACTTGGGTCTCCATCGTCCTCCTCATCCTCTGCGTCCTCTGTTACCTGCTGGCCAACCCAGTCCTATGGGTCTCCGAAGCGCCACGCACTTCCAACCCCTGGCTCACCCTCTTAGCCCTGGTCTGCCTGGCATTTCAGGCGGCCATCCAGTGGAAAAAGCTCCGCGAGCCTGTGTGGAGCTGCAACTGGGAGTGGTTTGCCATCATCATCGGAACCTATCTGCTGTTCACCTTTTATCCCGGCTAGGATTTGCCCAGCAAATAGACCCCGTTCCTTGACAATCTATCACTCTATGCCGTAAAATGGGCTGTATGACGATTCTCATCCCCCAGGGAGGGAGATACGATAGATCACAAAGGAAAAGAGTTGATTGCGCACTATGGCAAAACAGGATAAGAAACAGGTCAAAGAGATCACCTCCATGGAGGAAAACTTTACCCAATGGTATACGGACATCTGCCTGAAGGCGGAGATGGTGGATTACGCCAGCGTCAAGGGCTTCATGATCATGCGCCCCTATGGCTATGCCATCTGGGAGAACATGGTCAACATCATGGACGGGATGTTCAAGAAGACCGGCCATGTGAACGTGGCCATGCCCCTGCTCATCCCCGAAAGCCTGCTGAAAAAGGAAGGCGAACTGGTCAACGGCTTCGCTCCCGAAGTGGCTTGGGTCACCTCCGGCGGTTCCGATCCTCTGGAAGAACGGCTGGCCATCCGTCCCACTTCCGAGACCATGTTCTGCGACCACTGGGCACACGTGCTCCACTCCTGGCGTCAGCTGCCCATGCTGTACAACCAGTGGTGCAGTGTTGTCCGCTGGGAAAAGACCACCCGCCCCTTCCTCCGCAGCCGTGAATTCTGGTGGCAGGAAGGCCACACCATCCACGAGACCGCTGAGGAAGCCATCGCCGAGACCGAACAGCAGCTGTACTGCTATGTGGACTTCTGCCGGGACGCTCTGGCCATCCCCGTGGTCACCGGCCGCAAGACCGAGAAGGAAAAGTTCGCCGGCGCCGAAGCCACCTACACCATCGAAGCCATGATGAAGGACGGCAAGACCCTCCAATCCGGCACCAGCCACTACTTTGGCGACAAGTTCTCCCGGGCCTATGACGTAACCTTCACCGGCCGGGACAACAAGCTGCAGTACCCCCATCAGACCTCTTGGGGCTCCACCACCCGCCTCATCGGCGCCGTCATCATGACCCACGGCGATGACAACGGCCTCATCCTGCCCCCGCCCATCGCCCCCATCCAGGTGGTGGTCATCCCCGTGGCACAGCACAAGGAAGGCGTGCTGGACGCCGCTTATGCGCTGGAAGCTCGCCTGAAGGACATCGGCCTGCGCTGCAAGTGCGACGACTCCGATCAGTCCAACGGCTGGAAGTATGCAGAGTACGAGATGAAGGGTGTGCCCCTCCGCGTGGAGATCGGCCCCAAGGACATCGAGAAGGAACAGTGCGTCATCGTCCGTCGTGACACGGGCGAGAAGACCTTCGTGCCTCTGGCAGAGCTGGAAGAGAAGGTGCAGGAGCTGCTGAAGGCACTGCACACCAACCTGTACGAGAGCGCCAAGAAGCGTCTGGAAGAGAACACTTACGCCTGCACCACCGTGGAAGAAGTCAAGGCCAACATGGAAAAGCGCAAGGGCTTTGCCAAGACCATGTGGTGCGGCAACCTGGCCTGCGAGCTGGCCATGAAGGAACTGGCTGGCGTCAGCAGCCGCTGCATCCCCTTCGATCAGGAGAAGATCAGCGACGTCTGCCCGGTCTGTGGCAAGCCGGCAAAGCATATGGTTTACTGGGGCGTTGCATACTAATCTCACACAACGACACGTTCGGGCGGTCTGTACAGACCGCCCGTTTTTGTTAAAAGGAGGTTTCCCCATGGGCATCACAGAACGGATGCAGAGCAAAACCCCCATGCTGATGGAAGCAGCGTTGGGCGAACGTCTCAAAAGTGAATACCACTTAGTTCCCGACGAACAGGTCGCCCTGTCCGGCATCCTCTATCAGTTCGGCGGTCGGGAGGCATTAAAGAGTCTCTGGCAAGAGTACATTGACACTGCTTCCGCCCACCACCTCCCCATCCTGCTCACCACCCCCACCCGCCGGGTCAACCGAGAGCGGGCGGAGCACTTTGCTCACCGAGACACGGTGATCGCTGACCACGTGGCGCTGCTGCGGGAGCTGCAACAGGAGGCGTCCGGGGAAGTGTACATCGGCGGTTTGATGGGCTGTCGCGGGGATGCTTACACGGGAAAAGGTTGTCTTTCCACGGAAGAAGCCTTGGAATTTCACCGCTGGCAGGCGGAACAGTTCCGAAACAGCCCAGTAGATTTCCTCATGGCCGGCATCCTGCCCACCCTGCCGGAGGCCATGGGACTGGCGCAGGCCATGAGCGAGACCAGGTTCCCCTACCTCATCAGCTTCACCATTCAGCCAAACGGCTGTCTCATCGACGGCACCCCCATTTCTGACGCCATCGAGACCATCGACCAGTTCGTGAGCCGTCCGCCCCTGGGCTACATGACCAACTGCGTCCACCCGTCCATTTTGGCCCAGGCGCTGGCGCAGCCCTGCAACCAAACGGCAGCTGTCAGAGAGCGCTTCCTAGGCATCCAGGCCAACACGGTGGCGGACAGCTACGGAAACCTGGAACGGGGCGTCAACCTGAAGCCCACTGGCCCCAAGGGGCTGGCACGAGAGATGATGCGTCTGCGGAAGAGGTACGGTCTCTCGCTGTTCGGCGGATGCTGCGGCACCGATGGGCGTTATCTGGAGGCTATGGCGCAGGGGCTGGACGGAAGGCTCTGAAAACGCAGAAAAGCGGTCGTTCTCTTGGAACGACCGCTCTTTTGCGATGCGAAAAATGTGTTCACACTGTCCTCAGATCAGGTTCAGAACCAGAACTGCTGCCATGAAGATGAAGGAGACCCACTTGGTGATGCGCGCGAGCTTTGCGTCCCAGGTGTTCTTCTTGTGGTTGGACAGGAAGGTGTCGCTGCCGCCGCTGAGGGCGCCCGCCACGCCGGAATTTTTGCCGGACTGGAGCAGGACCACGCAGATGAGGAACAGGCAGGCGATGAAGATGATGATGGTCAGAACCAGTTGTGCAGTAGACATAGGTCGATACTTCCTTTCAAGCATTTCAAAAACCGTTCCGGTAGAGGAAACGTCATACATTCAGATATATTCATGATTTTAACACAACCCTGTGAAAAACGCAAGGGGATTTTTCCAGCCTCACCGGTAAATTTGCAGCTTCTGCCGCCCATCCACCTTGTATTCCACAGGAATATTTGGTATAATAAAAAATCAAAATGTCACATTATCCCTTTGATTTTTTAAGGTAGGATTTTCGCTATGAATCAACTGTTAAATCGGTTGCCAGAAGCCCAGACCAAGCTGTTTTTCGGCGTCCTCATCCTCTTCGCCGCCATCACAGTCTACTTCTCCCCCCTCCTGGCCGCCATCGAAATTCTCATCACGGCGCTCTTGCTGGTCTATCACCTGCTCACCCGCCGCTCCCGAGAACAGAAAGTAACCGGTTTCATCGACACCCTCAGCCGGAACATCGCCCAAGCCGGCAAGGACACCATGACCAACTCCCCCTTTCCCATGGTCATCTTCCGACCGGAAAACGGGGAGGTCATCTGGAGCAACGACCGATTCCTGGACCTGTGCAGCGACCGGGACCACATCTTCGACACCCACATCACCACAGCGGTGCCCAAGTTCTCCGCCCAGTGGCTCTTTGACGGAAAGACACAGTGCCCGGACGAGTACGTTATCCAGGGACGGCGCTATCAGGTCTTCGGCCAACTGGTCAGCGTGGGCAGTGAAGAACACCCCAGCTATGTGGCCACCACCTACTGGCTGGACGTGACCGACTTCAGCGACATCCGCGACCGCTACTATGCCACCCGTCCGGTGGTCTCCATCATCACCATCGACAACTACGAGGAGCTCATCCGCAACTCCACCGACAGCCGCCGTGCCAAAGTCCGCACCGGCATCGAACGAGAAATTTCCAAGTGGATCGCCCCCACCAACGGCTTGGTCTGCCGGTACGACCGCGACCGCTACCTGTTCATCTTTGAGGAACAGCACCTGGCCGCCTACCGTCAGAGCAAATTCGCCCTGCTGGAGGCCGTGCAGAAGATCACCGGCCCCTACGGCCTCACCGCCACCCTCTCCATTGGCATCGGCGTGGGGAGCACCTTTGAGGAGATGTTCCAGTTCGCCACTCTGGCGTTGGAGATGGCCCTGAGCCGCGGCGGCGACCAAGTGGTCATCAAAAATCCGGAGACCTTCGAGTTCTACGGCGGCCGTTCCAAGGAGACGGAACGGCGCACCAAGGTCAAGAGCCGGGTCATGGCCAGCGCTTTGGACAAGCTCATCTCCGCCTCTTCCCAGGTCATCGTCATGGGGCACAAATTCTCCGACCTGGACTCGGTGGGCGCTGCCGCCGGCATCTGTGCCATCGCCCGCGCCCGGAATATCCCTGCCTATATCGTCCGAGAGGACACGCCCGTCCCCGGCACCATCATGATGAAGCGCCTGGCCGCTCTGCCGGAGTACGCCGGTGTGTTCCTGACCAAATCGGAAGCAGAGGCGAAATTGGACTCCCGCACCCTGGTGGTAGTGGTGGACACCAACCGCCCGGATCAGGTGGTCTGCCCCAACCTGCTCAACGCCGCCCGGCGCATCGCAGTCATCGACCATCATCGTCGTGCTGTGGATTACATCTCCAATGCGGCGCTGAACTACCACGAACCCTACGCCTCCTCCGCAGCCGAGCTGACGGCGGAGCTGATGCAGTATATCATCGAACCCACCGACCTGCTCCGCACCGAAGCAGAAGCATTGCTGGCGGGCATCGTGCTGGACACCAAAAACTTCACCCTGCGCACCGGTGGACGCACCTTTGAAGCCGCCGCTTTCCTCCGCCGCTGCGGCGGGGACACCAGTGAAGTCCACAAGCTGTTCCAGAACAACCTGACCGATATGGTCCACAAATTCGAGATCATCAAAAACGCCACCCTCTGCCACGACTGCGTGGTGGTAGCTGCCTCCAACCTGCCGGTGAACCGCATCATCGCCGCCCAGGCAGCGGACGAGCTCATCAACGTCCAGGGCATCAAAGCCTCCTTCGTCCTCTTCCCGGAAGAGGATAAAGTGGTCATCTCCGGCCGCAGCGGCAGCGACATCAACGTGCAGGGCATCCTGGAGACCCTGGGCGGCGGCGGCAACGGCGCGGCAGCTGGCGCACAGCTGTCGGATACCACGGTGGAGGCTGCGTACACCCGTTTGATGGTCGCCATTGACGATTACTTCAGCGACGAGCCGGAGAGCACCTGACTTGACGCTGTTGCAAATATCCTTGGGAGCACCCCTCCCAACACTACATCTCTTAACAGGAGGTATTCATCATGAAAGTTATCTTACAGGAAGACGTAAAGGGCAAGGGCAAGAAAGGCCAGCTGATCGATGTTTCTGACGGCTACGCCCGGAATTTCCTGCTGCCGAAGAAGCTGGCGGTCATCGCCACTGCGGACAACATCAACACCCAGAAACTGATGGACAAGGCACGCCGGGAACGGGAAGCCGCCGAAAAGGAAGCCGCTATGGAGCTGTCCAAGAAGCTGAAGGACTGCCCGGTCATCGTCACCGCCAAGGCTGGCGCCGGTGAAAAGCTGTTCGGCAGCGTCACCACCAAGGAGATCTCCGACGCCATCAAGGAGCAGTATGGCTTCGATATCGCCAAGACCAAGCTGGTCAGCGAGCCTATCAAGGCATTTGGCACCTATGACGTCAAGTGCAAGCTGGGCTACGAGATCACCGGTGTGGTCAAAGTCACCGTCAAAGAAGGTTAATCCCACTCCCTGCCGCCCGGCAGGGATGCTATGGCAGGGTCTCCCCTGCCCCACCACATAGGCCGCGGCGTCTCTTCCGGTCCGCGCAGCAGACCATCGGACGCCTGCGGCCTATGTGCCGTTCCTTGCGCTCTGTTGCCGGGGCGCGTCCGACCCCTTTAGAAGTTAGAAGCAGGTGAACCCCATGGAGGAAGAACTTCTCTACCGACAGCCTCCCCACTCGCTGGAGGCAGAATACTCTGTATTGGGCAGTATGCTCATCGACAGTCACTGCATCCCCCAGGTCATTGAGGCGCTGAAGGCAGAGGACTTCTATCAGGAGCAGAATCAGGCCCTTTTCCGCACCATCCACACCATGTTCAGCCACGCCAAGGTCATCGACCCGGTGACAGTGCTGGAACAGATGCGGCTGGAGAGCGACCTGGACGAGGCCACCTCTCGGAACTACGTGCTGCAGCTGGTGGACGTGACCCCCACGGCGGCCAATGTGAAGGAGTACATCGAAATTGTCCGAGACCGCTCCCTCATGCGCAAGGTCGCCCAGACCATGGACGACGTTCTGGGGATGATCCAGCGGAAGGAAGGTTCCGGCCAGGAGATTTTGGAGGCGGCGGAACAGCGCATCTACGCCATCCGCCAGGGGCGTGCCGCTCAAGGGCTTATCCCCATCTCCCAGGTCATCCAGGACGTCTACGGCCGCCTAGAAGAGCTGGCCGCCAACGACGATCATATGCCAGGCCTGTCCACCGGCTTGACCGACCTGGACCGAGCCATCTCCGGCCTGAACAACTCCGACCTGATCCTGTTGGCCGCCCGACCCGGCATGGGTAAGACCTCTATGGCGTTGAATCTCTTGCTGAACGTGGGGAAATCCTCCGGGAAGAGCGCCGTCTTCTTCTCGCTGGAAATGAGCCGGGAACAGCTGGCCATGCGCCTGCTGTCCAACGAGGCGTTCATCGACAACAAAAAACTCACCACCGGCAACCTGGACGACGAGGACTGGGGCAAGATTGCCTTGGCCTGCGCCGCCCTAAACCAGACCAACATTTTAATTGACGACAACCCCATGCTGACGGTTGCGGATATGCTGGCCAAGTGCCGACGGGTGGAAAACCTGGGCTTGATCTGCATCGACTACCTCCAGCTCATGCAGTCCTCCGGCGGCAAGAGCTACGCCGGGGAAAACCGACAGCAGGCAGTCAGTGACATCTCCCGATCGCTGAAGATCATGGCCAAGGAGCTGAACGTGCCCGTGCTCTGCCTGAGCCAGCTCTCCCGTGCCAACGAGTCCCGTTCGGATAAGCGTCCCATGCTGTCCGACCTGCGTGAATCGGGCGCCATCGAACAGGATGCGGATATTGTCATGTTCCTCTACCGAGACGACTATTATAATCCTGAGAGCGAGTACCGCAATCAGGCCGAGTGCATCATCGCCAAAAACCGCCACGGCGAGACCGGCAAGGTCATGCTCCAGTGGCTGCCTGAGTTCACCACCTTCTCCGGTCTGGACTGGCAGCATCAGGAGTAAGCCATGGCCGAACAACTGGAACGCAAGCTGCTCCGCCTGGCGGCAGACTATGAGATGTTCCCCCCCGGCAGTCACGTCCTGGTGGCCTGCTCCGGCGGTGGGGACTCCATGTGCCTGCTCGCCCTCCTGTGGAACTTGCGCAAAACCTTGGACATCACCCTTTCCGTCGCCCATTTCAACCACCAACTACGGCCGGAAGCGGCGGAAGAGGCGGAATTTGTCCACAGCTGGTGTGCAAAACAGGGCATCCCCTGTGTCATCGGCACGAAAAATGTGGCCGCGCAGGCCGCCCAAACCGGTCGTGGCCTAGAGGAGACCGCACGGGAGCTGCGGTACGCCTTTTTGGAGCGCACACGCCACGACCTAGCCGCCCACCGCATCGCCACTGCCCACCACGCCCAGGACAACAGCGAGACGCTATTGCTCCACCTGATGCGGGGCAGTGGGCTCCGTGGATTGGGCGGCATCCCGCCGGTGCGTGGGAACATCGTCCGACCACTGCTCACCGCTCAGCGGCGGGAAATCCAGTCTTACTTGACCCGCCACCACATTCCCTATGTGGAGGACGCCTCCAACCAGGACCTCCGCTATACCCGGAACTTCATCCGACACGAGATCCTGCCCCTGTTGGAACAGCGCAACCCCAACCTAGACGCCCGCCTGTGGGAGAGCGCCTGCCAGTTCCGGCAGGAGAACGCTTACCTGGACGAACAGGCGCGAACGTTGTTGTCCGACCTGCACGAAACGCCGGATGGGTTGGCCTTGCCCTGTGCTGCGCTGACGCAAGGGCCAGAAGTGCTGGCCCTCCGCGCTGTGCAGCAGCTGGCGCAGGTGTTGGAACCGGAACTGGTGCTCTCCGCCGCCCACCGAAGGGGCATCCTGGCACTGTGCCAGGGAAACCGCCCCTCTGGACAGCTGGCGCTGCCTTTGGGCGTTATCGCACGGCGGAACTACGACCGATTCGAGCTGGTGCGTGGGAAACGCCCGCCCTTTTTGCCGGTCACCCTGCGCCTGCCCTTTGAACGGGACGTGGCCGGATGGCACCTCACCTGTGAAAGGGTCCTTTGTCCGACCGGGAAATTCAACCAGCCCCGGTGCTTTTACCTGGCTCTGCCCGAAGACGCGCAAGTGCTGCTGCGTCCCCGCCAAACTGGTGACGCCATCACCCTGCCCGCGCGGAGCCGGAAGACCATTAAAAAACTACTCATCGACGCCAAACTTCCCCGCCAGCGCCGGGACTTTCTCCCGGTGTGGGAGTGGAACGGTCAGGTCTGCGCTTTGAACGAGTTTGGAGCCGATCAAGCCTTTTTACCACAGCCAGGCCAGCCTGCCTGGCGCATCACTGCGGTACCTGCCGCAAATTCCATTCATGCGAGATAGAGAGGGAAATGAACCATGAATATGTCTGACAGCATCAAGGAAGTCCTGTACACCGAAGAACAGTTGCAGGCGCGTGTGAAAGAACTGGGCGCACAGATCACCAAGGACTATGCCGGCAAGGATAAGATTTTGCTGGTCAGCGTCCTCCGCGGCTCCTACATCTTTATGGCCGACCTGAGCCGCGCCATCGACCTGCCCTGCCTCATCGACTTTATGGTGGTCTCCTCCTACGGCGCCGGCACCTCCAGCAGCGGTCAGGTGGAGATTAAGAAGGACATCTCCTCCTCCATCGAGGACTATCACGTTATCATCGTGGAGGACATCCTGGATTCCGGCAACACCCTGTACTATCTGCTGGATGTGCTCAAGCTGCGCAAGGCCGCTTCCATCCGCATCTGCACCCTGCTGGATAAGCCGGAACGGCGAGCGAAGCCCATCCAGGCAGACTACACCGGATTTGTAGTGCCGGACGCCTTTGTGGTCGGCTACGGACTGGACTACAACCAGCAGTATCGCAACCTGCCCTACATTGGCGTGTTGAAGGAAGAAGTTTACAGCTGATTTGATTTTGTGGACGTCGTTCCACCCTGAAAAGGAAGTGATCTCTCTTTGAGACAGAAAAGCAACCACCGAGATTATGTATTCTATCTGATCCTCCTGTTGGCTCTGCTGGGGTTCTTCTGGTTCTTCACCAACCAGCACAGCACCGCCAGCGTCCCCTACAGCCAGATGGTGGAGCTGTTCCAGTCGGAACAGGTGTCCTCCTTCACGGTGCAGAACAATGTGGTGACCATGGAGCTGAAGTCGGAAGTAGATGGCAAGAAGGAGGCCTCCTGCGCCATCTCGGACTTTACGGCCTTTTATGAGGATCTCAATCCCCTGGTGCAGGCGCAGAAAAAGAGCGGCGTCCTGACCAGCTACGACTATAAAAAGGACACCCAGTCCGTCAACTGGGTCACTCTCCTGCCCTCCCTGCTCTCTGTGGCCATGGTCTTCCTGCTGCTCATGATGATGGTGCGGCAGAACAACGCCAACGGCGGCGGTGGCGGCCTGTCCCAGTTCGGCAAGGCCAAATTCACCTCCGCAGAACAGATGAAGAAGAAGGTCAGCTTCCGTGACGTGGCTGGCGCACAGGAGGAAAAGGCGGAGCTGGAGGAAGTGGTAGACTTCCTCAAAGACCCTGAAAAATACACCGCTCTGGGCGCACACATCCCCAAGGGCATCCTGCTGGTCGGCCCTCCGGGCACCGGCAAGACCCTGCTGGCCAAAGCGGTGGCCGGCGAAGCGGGCGTGCCCTTCCTGTCCATCTCCGGCTCCGACTTTGTGGAGCTGTACGTGGGCGTAGGCGCAAGCCGTGTCCGCGACCTCTTTGAAGAGGCCACCAAGACCGCACCCTCCATCGTATTCATCGACGAGATCGACGCCGTTGGCCGCCAGCGCGGCGCTGGCCTGGGCGGCGGGCACGATGAACGGGAACAGACTCTGAACCAGCTGCTGGTGGAGATGGACGGCTTTGAGGGCAACTCCGGCGTCATCGTCCTAGCTGCCACCAACCGGGTGGACATCCTCGACCCGGCTCTCCTCCGTCCCGGTCGTTTTGACCGGCAGGTCTACGTAGGTCTGCCGGACATCCAGGGGCGCAAAGAGGTGCTCCAAGTCCACTCCCGCACCAAGCCGTTGGCCGAGGACGTAAACCTGGAGACCCTGGCCAAATCCACCAGCGGCTTCACCGGCGCAGATCTGGAGAACCTCATGAACGAGGGTGCGCTGCTGGCTGCTCGCAGGAATCAGCGGTTCATCACCATGTCCGACCTGCAGGAGTCCATCATCAAGGTCATCGCAGGCCCGGAAAAGAAGAGCCACGTGGTGACCCCTCACGCCCGGAAGCTCACCGCTTACCACGAGGCCGGTCACGCCATCGCCATGCACGCCCTGCCCACCCATGACCCGGTGCATCAGATCACCATCGTCCCCCGTGGTCAGGCCGGCGGCATGACCATCTCCTTGCCCCAAGAGGACCGCTCCTTCCGCTCTCGGAACGAGCTGTTCGAGGACATCGTTGCCCTGCTGGGCGGCCGTGTGGCAGAGGAGCAGTTCCTGGGCGACATTTCCACCGGCGCTTCCAGCGACCTGGAGCGTGCCACCGCTATCGCCCACGCCATGGTGGCCAAGTACGGCATGAGCGACGCCCTGGGCGCTGTGGTCTACGACGATGGTAAGGGTGAGGTGTTCATCGGCCGTTCCATGGCACAGACCAAGCCCTATTCCGAGACCATCGCCGCCTCCATCGACCAGGAGGTCAAGGCGCTCATCGACAAGGCTTACGCCCAGTGCCGAAAGATCCTGTCCGACTACGCCCCCCAGCTGGAGACCACCGCACAGTATCTGCTGGAGCATGAAACTATGTCCAGCGAAGCCTTTGAGGCAGTGTTCACCGCAACGGAACAGGACGCATAACGTTTTTGCGGCTCCCAAATCGGGAGCCGCTTTTTCATCCTGCCGGAAAACGAGAAAAACGCCTGACCACATTGGCCAGGCGCTTTTCATCATTCGAAAAAAAGAGAGAAGAGAGAGAATCAACCAATCAAAAACGAGGTTCTTTTTTGGTACGGGTATAGAATACCGGGTAATTACGGCAAAATCATGACGGCTTTGTAAACCGTTTGTAAACTCAGGATAGAAGCAATTCTAGGTCCGCCAGCGCCAGCCCCTCCTGCAAAGCCAGACTGATGGCGCACCCGGTCACCCGGCCAATATCCGCCACCAAGGTGTCCACCTCCCGGGGCGTGACCATCATCCGTTCCAACTCCTCCTGTCCCGTCCGTTCCCGACCGGTCAGCTCCGCCACCAGCGTCCCTGCATCCACCACCGTGGGCACCCCCATGGCAATGACGGGAATCCCCAAGGTCTCCTGATTCAGCGCCGCCCGAGCGTTGCCCACGCCAGAACCAGGGATGATACCGGTGTCGGCGATCTGGATGGTCTTCCCCAGCCGAGCAGCAGAACGGGCGGCCAAGGCGTCCACAGCGATGACCACTGCTGGTTTGATCTCCCGCGCCAGGGCTTGGATCAGCTCAGCGCTCTCCACGCCGGTGCTGCCCACCACGCCGGTATGCACCGCCGCCACAGGACGCCACTGGCCGAAGTACTCCGGCGCTTGGGTGATGAGGTGGCGGGTGGCTAAGGTGTGGTCGATGGCGATGGGGCCAACAGCGTCTGGGGTGATGTTCCGGTTGCCCAGGCCGATGACCAGAGCGGGGAGGGTGTCCCCTTTGGGGAGCAGCCCCATGAGTGTCTCGGTGACCGCCTGCACCGTCCGTTCAAAGGTGTCCCCCGTCCGCCCCGGCAGCTCGCCTAGGGTCAGGGTCAGGTAGTGGCCGATGGGTTTGCCCAAGCGCCGGGCGGCGTCGTCGTCCAAAATCTCCACTTCCGTGACCGGAATCCCACAGCGCTCAAAGTCCCGGTGGCGCATGCCGGGCAAATCCTGCGTCTCCGTCCCCTCGCCCAGCTCCAGCGCTTCCACAGCCAAGTCCGTCCGGACTCCTTTTTTCCACTCCATCTTGTGCTCCCTCCTGTTCTTTCTGCCTAGTTTGGGCGCGGGCGGCGAAAGTTATCCACAGGCCGGGAAAAAATTTGAGAAAAGAGTTGCAATCTGACCGTTCGGATGCTATAATTAGGACTTGCACGGGTCTTTTTTACCCCTGCTACTTTTTCAATAGAGGAGGTTTTTGGTTTGCCCAATATCAAGTCCGCTAAAAAGCGCGTGCTGGTTAACCAGACCAAGGCCGCTCGTAACAAGGCTGCTGTCTCCGCTGTGAAGACCGCACTGAAGAAGTTTGATGCCGCTGTCGCGGAAGGCACCAAGGACGAAGCCGCTGTGGCTTACAAGGTCGCCGTGAAGCACGTGGACAAGGCTGCTGCCAATGGCCTGATGCACAAGAACAAGGCCGCTCGCAAGAAGCATCAGCTGACCATCAAGCTCAACGCCATCGAGGGCTAATTAAACACGAATGTGATGCACTAAGCCGTCTGTCTACTACACAGACGGTTTTTTGCTGGCTTTTTTTCTGTTTGTCGCTTATAATAACCTCAAGTCTTCATAGAATCTTAAAAAGATCGGGACAAAATCGGGAGGTGATATGGCCTTGGAAGAAAAACTCTATCAGTACCTGGATCGGCTCAAAGCCCGCTACCCCTTGGTGGCCTTTATCGTGGACGTCATCGAGGTCTACCTGGATCGCCGGGTCTCCCGCAGCTCCGCTGAGCTGGCCTATTACCTGCTGCTGAGCGTCTTCCCCATGCTCATCATGGTCATCTCCGCCCTGGGCTGGCTGCATCTGGAGACCAACGCAGTCATCAGCTTCCTCAACACCGTCCTCCCCGCCCAGATCATGGAGCTGTTCTCCGACTATATCACCTACGTCCTCACCCACCAATCCAAGGGACTGTTCCTGGCCGGACTCATCATGTCCATCACCGCCTCCTCCGCTGGCTTCCGCAGCCTCATGTCCATCTCCGCCGAGATCTACGGACGGCGTACCTTCCGTGGGGTCTGGTACTTGCTGACCTCCCTCATCTTCTCCGTCCTCCTGCTGGTGATGGTCTACGGGTCTATCGCCGTCGTCCTGACAGGCAACTGGTTCTTTAAATGGTTCCGGATGCGCTTTTCCATGCTGCCGCTGCCCAAGAACCTGCGCTGGATGCGCCTGATGATCCTCTTCGGCGTGGCCCTGCTGGTCCTGGCTCTGCTCTACCGGGTCACCGCCCCCTGGAGTCACCAGCGGCCGCCGGTGCTGAAGGGCGCCTTCCTCATCTCCATCCTGCTGGCCGCCGCATCCGGTCTGTTCTCCATGTTCATCAGCCTCTCCACCCGCTACTCCACCGTCTACGGCTCCTTGGCCTCGGTCATCATCCTGATGCTCTGGCTCTACCTGTGCGGCAACATCGTCAACCTGGGCAACGTGCTCAACTACGTGTGGTGGCGACGAAAACAGGGGCTGCCGGTGCGCTTCCTATTAGAAAAGCAATTGTAACAGTTCCTCCGCTCCGTTGCGCTGATAACGGAGCGGTTTTTCATATTTAGGGAATTTCGCCTAGCATCTCCCTGCAAAATGAGGCGGTTCCGTCGTTTTCCGCTATTTTTGTTTCCATTTGTCAACAAATCCTGCAAGTTGTAACGGGATTGTTGTTGTACCGGCGGGCAAATTCCGTTACACTGTTAGCATGAACGTGAACTTTGTACGAAAGGAGGGTTTTGCGTGAAGCTCTTTCCCGCCATTCTGCTGAGCGGTCTGCTGGCGCTCACCTTAGCCGGCTGCACTGCACAGAGCACCTCTGGCGGCGTCTCTGCTGCCGCATCTGCCCTTGACGCAACCGCAAATGCTTCCCCCATTCAGATCAAACTCAACCGGGTGAAGGATGAGATCAAGGCGGAGGACGGCCATGTGCTGGTCTCCTACGCCTATGACCGTCCCACGGTGATGATTTCCGGCAACTCTGCCGCTCAGTCCGCCATTCAAAGCAGCTTGAACGCTCTGGTGGACAAGGATCTGACCTATGTAAAAGGAGACCTTTACGCCATCGCCCAAGGAAACTATCAGGCGCTGGGCAAGGACGCGACCCCCTGTACCTCCGAGCTGAACCTGACCGTCACCCGCAGCGATGACACGGTCATCAGCCTGGTGGCCGATGAGATCCAGGACGCCGGCGGCGCCCACGGCAGCGACTGGCGCAGCGGCTGGAACTACGACACGGAGACCGGTCAGCTGCTGACCTTCCCCGACCTGGGCAACGGGTTCCGAGAAAAGGCCACCGAGCTGGTGTCCGAGCAGGCCGCGTTGGAGGTGGACTCTCTCTTCGATGGTTATCAGGAAAACTTGAGCCACGTGGTGCTGGACGGTACCGAGGACGCCCAGAGTCTGTACGGCTTTGACGCCACCATCGCGCCTACCTTTTATATGACTGACGAATCCATTACCTTTATCTCACGGGAGTACGAATTGCAGCCCTACGCCATGGGTGTGTTGGAATTCCCCACTCCTTATTCGGACTATGGTTCCATCCTGAAGGAGCACTACCTGCCCAAGGGCTACACCGCCAAAGAAAGCGCCAAGCAGGACGCCGACCTGGCCGCCAGCTCGGACGATGGCAATACTACCAGCAACGACGCCTCTGCGGACTCCAACGGGCAAGCCCTGGCCAAATCGGGAAAGCTCCAGGGAAAAGGCTGGACGCTGACCATCCCCACCAACTGGAGCAAGCAGATCTATGTGGCCAGCACCGCCAATTCGGTCTCTTTCTACGAGAAAGGGTGTCATGATGCCATGGGCGGCGGCTGGCTGTTCTCCATCCAGTCCTATCAAGACAACTCCTACCAGCAGCTGCCGGACTACGAGCTGCTGAGCATCGACCGGACCACCACCTATGTGGTGGTCTACCCCACTGACGTGCAGTTCGAGGGCGCTGACCAAAAGAGCGCTCAGCGCTACAGCGCTTTTTCCGGGCAGATCGAAAAGGTGCTGAAAACCTTCGCTCTGTCCAGCTAACTTTTTCCGTTCCCTCCGCCTTTTCGACGTGGAACATAAAAATTTCATGCAGAAATGAGGTTATGATGATGAAACGACTGTTCACCCTCTGTCTTGCCATGGTCATGGCCCTCTCCCTGGCCGCCTGCGGCACCAGCAAGACCCCCACCACCTCCAGCACCCCTGCCGACACCTCCGTAGAGCCTACGTCCACCGGACACCCTGCCTTCCACGCCGGCAGCAACAGCAAACAGAATCTGACGGCAAAGGACGGCACGGAAGTGCTGGTCTCTAAGAGCACTGCCTACGATATTGTCTATCCGGAGGCTTCTGACGCCCAGAAGGCCATCCAGAAGGATCTGGAACAGGTCGTAGCGGACTTCCACAAAGACTCCAACAAACAGGAGGAAGACGCCCAGACCTACTATCAGGAGTTCCTGAAAGGTGGCGGCAAGAAGGAAGCGTTCACCCCTTACACCTTTGAGCTGACCTGCAAGCCCCTGCGGGCAGACAACAACGTCGTGAGCATCCTGTTCTACAGCTACGCCTACTGCGGCGGTGCCCACGGCAGTCTGACCACCTTCGCTCGGAACTATTCCGCCAAGACCGGCAAGGTCCTGACCATGAAGGACTTTGGGGAAGAGGTCAGCAGTCTGGTGACAGACAATGCCGTCAAGTTCATCAACGCCATCCAGGACACCGATGACGCCTTCTTCTATGACAAGGTGAAGGCAGCAGACGAATCCGTCCAGTCCATGCTGGAGACCGGCAGCTTCTACCTGTCCCAGGACGGCCTGGTGCTCATCGACGGTCAGTACCTGCTCCAGCCCTATGCCGCTGGCATCGTGGAATTCACCACCAGCTACGACGACCTGCGGGGCAAGCTCAACGACGAGTACTCCCTGCCCGGCGGCGTGACTAACTGTGTCAGCGCCATGGGCACCTACACCTTCGACCAGGACGGCAAGCTGACCCGCACGGAGAGCAGCTACGATCCGGCCGATATGCCCAAGGGCGACGATATGCCGGAAGCGACCAGCGGTGCTGACACCTCCACTTCCAGCAACTGACGTCCTACTTTCTCTTGTTTGCTCCGTCTCCTCGACGGCAAAATATCTCATCTTTCTTGCAAAAAGAGGTAATCACAATGAAACGACTGTTTGCACTCTCTCTGGCTCTGGTCATGGCCCTGTCCCTGGCCGCCTGCGGCGGCAGCAAGACCCCGGCAGCAGGTTCCGCCAGCACCACCAGTACCGGCGCTGCCTCCAGTGCCCCCACCTCCGCAAAGCCCGCTGACAGCGCTCCCGTTCTGACCCGCGGCAATCAGGTCAGTGAGGACATCAAGGCAGACGACGGCACTGTGGTCGTCTCCGTCCAGTACAAGCCCCTCTCCGTCTCTTATCCGGGGAATACCGAGGTCGAGAAGACCATCCAGAAGGATCTGGACAAGGTAGTAGCCGACTTCCTGAAGTCTGCAAAGAACTATGCGGAAGAGGCTAAGACCTACTACAAGGAATACCTCCAGAGCGGCGGCAAAGCGGAAGATTTCAGCCCTTACGTCTGTTCCCTGAACGGCAAGGCCGTCCGACAGGATACCGGCGTGATCAGCGCCCTGTTCTACAGCTACGCCTTCACCGGCGGCGCACATGGCGGTATGGCCACCTTCGCCCGGAACTATGACGCCAAGACCGGCAAAGTCCTGACCATGAAGGACCTGGGCGACGGCGTTGGCTCCTTGGCCATCGACAACGTGGTCAAGTTCGTGGACGCCATCCAGGACCACGGTGACGCTTTCTTCTTCGACAAGGTAAAGGCCGATGACGAATCCGTCCAATCCATGCTGACAGACGGCAACTTCTACCTGTCCCAGGACGGCCTGGTGCTCATCGATGGTGAATACCTGCTCCAGCCTTACGCCGCCGGCATTGCTGAGTTCACCACCAGCTATGACGACCTGAAGGGCAAGCTGAAGGAAGCATACGCCCTGACCGGCGGTTCCACCAACTGCATTGGTTCTGGTTCGGTCTACACCTTCGACCAGGACGGCAAGCTGGTCAACACCAAGACTGACTATGACCCCGCTGTCTCTGACGACGGCGCAGGCAACACCAACACCGCACAGGATGCAGCGGACGGTTCCGTTTCTGCATCTAACTGAGTTAATCCCTAAGAGGCAGCTTCGGCTGCCTCTCTTTTTTGTTCCCAAAAATTTTTCTTGCAATAGATTCCTATATGTGGTATCATCCAAGTAGGCAATGAATGTCTGTGCTATCACTATGGTAAACGAAACGCCCCAGAGACCGTTACTCTCTAGGGCGTTTCTACCTGTTACCGGCAGGCTAGACCGTTGCGGCTGGCTGCCTTAGTCTCTGTTTCTGTTCAGCCATTTGCGAATGCATCGGTCTAGGCACTTAATTAAGTAGTACGCAAGAACATCCGCCACAACAGAAATGACAATACCTTGTACTGTCTGTACTATCACCATGGATCACCTCCTTCCACTCAAAAAGTGATAGAGGCGAAAGGCAACGCCATTATGATAGCACGAACCTCCAGTGCCTGTCCAGATTTTTCCGCATTCTACGACAATTCCACTTCCGTAAAGACCACATCCATCGCCACATCCCAAGGCTCCGCTTCCAGCTCGTCCACCCGCTGCAACTCATAGGCCACAGCGGCGACGACAGCCTTTTCGCAGCGGGGCAAAAACCGGTCATAGTACCCGCCGCCCATGCCTAAGCGGTGACCCTGCCGGTCAAAAGCGGTACAGGGACAGAGCACCAACTCCAGCTGGTCAGGCGGGAGGACATGGGAACGGGAGGGGACAGGCGCCCAAATGCCGTAGCGGCCTTTTTCCCAGCTCTCCGGCCCCAGCGGCTCCAGGGCGATCATCTCGGTGTCGCTGATGCAGTAGGGAAAGACCACCCGTTTCCCCTGTTCATACGCCATCTGGTGGAGGGCTTGCAGGTCCACCTCTCCCCCCATAGCGCAGTAGCTCATGAAGATCTGGGCATTCTGATACGCCGGATTGTCCACAATATTGTGGACAATTTTGTGGTTCCACAGCGCCCGCTGCTCCTGCCCGATGGCCTTGCGGGCCTGTTTTTTTGCCGTTCGGATTGCACATTTCTCCCACTTTTCCACGGAGATCCCCTCCTTTTTTCTCAGGATAGCACAGAAGTGCGCCGGTCACAACGACTTTTCCCTTCCACGCCTTGACATCGACCCAAAAAGGTGATAGGATTTCCACAATACCAAATGGCACTGACGGGGAGAAGTACCCGTGTTTCCGGCATCAGAGAGCGGTCGGCCGGTGAAAGACCGTGGATGGAACACAGGGAAGGCGTCCCGGAGCCGCGGCAGGAACGGGCAAATCGCCTCAGTAAACGCCGCCGGTACCCACCGTTACCGGGTTGTGAGTGTCCGGCTTGGCCGGGAATTCAGGTGGCACCACGGACTTTTCGTTCGCCCTGAGCATTTGTTTGCTCGGAGCGGATTTTTTATTGCCCGCGTGCCGGCAGCATCATATCAATTCCCGCCGCAGTGACCTGGGAGCAACATCGGTCACACAGCCAGCGGCGGTAAAAGAAGGAGAAACGATTATGGATAACAAGCAGAAAACCATGGATAAGGTCATTGCCCTGTGCAAAGGCCGTGGCTTCATCTTCTCTGGCAGCGAAATTTACGGCGGCCTGGCCAACACCTGGGACTACGGCCCTCTGGGTGTGGAGCTGAAGAACAACGTCAAGAAGGCTTGGTGGAAGAAGTTCGTCCAGGAGAACCCCTACAACGTGGGTCTGGACGCCGCCATCCTCATGAACCCCCAGACCTGGGTCGCTTCCGGCCATCTGGGCGGCTTCTCTGACCCCCTCATGGACTGCAAGGAATGTAAGGAACGCTTCCGCGCTGACAAGCTCATTGAGCAGTGGTGTGAAGAGCACAGCTTCGAGCTGCCCAAGCCCATTGACGCCTTCAGCCAGGAGGAGATGGCCGCTTTCGTGGCAGAGCATGAGATCCCCTGTCCCACCTGCGGCAAGCACAACTTCACCGACATCCGTCAGTTCAACCTGATGTTCAAGACCTTCCAGGGTGTCACCGAGGACGCAAAGAACACCGTCTACCTCCGTCCGGAGACTGCACAGGGCATCTTTGTCAACTTCCAGAACATCCAGCGCACCACCCGGAAAAAGCTGCCCTTCGGCGTCTGCCAGATCGGCAAGAGCTTCCGAAATGAGATCACCCCGGGCAACTTCACCTTCCGTACCCGTGAGTTCGAGCAGATGGAACTGGAATTCTTCTGCGAACCCGGCTCCGACCTGGAATGGTTCACCTATTGGCGCACCTTCTGCCACAACTGGCTGCTGAACCTGAACATGAAGGACGACAACCTGCGCCTGCGCGACCATGACCCGGAGGAGCTGTGCTTCTACTCCAAGGCGACCACGGACTTTGAATACCTGTTCCCCTTCGGCTGGGGTGAACTGTGGGGCGTGGCAGACCGTACCGACTACGACCTGACCCAGCATCAGACTACCTCCGGCAAGGACATGACCTACTTCGACCAGGCCAAGAACGAGCACTATATCCCCTACGTCATCGAACCCTCCCTGGGCGCTGACCGTGTGGTGCTGGCCTTCCTGGTGGAAGCCTATGACGAAGAGGTGGTAGGCCAGGACAAGAAGGGCAACGACGACGTCCGCGTGGTCATGCACTTCCATCCCGCTCTGGCTCCCTTCAAGGCCGCTGTCTTGCCCCTGTCCAAGAAGCTGGGCGACAAGGGCCGTGAGATCCAGGAAATGCTGTCCAAGTACTTCATGGTGGACTATGACGACACCGGCTCCATCGGCAAGCGCTACCGCCGTCAGGACGAGATCGGCACCCCCTACTGCATCACCATCGATTTCGAGACCGTGGGCGACGAGAACACCCCCGCTGACAACTGCGTCACCATCCGTGACCGGGACACCATGGAACAGGTCCGTGTGCCCATCGCGGAGCTGAAGGATTGGCTGGAGGCAAAGCTGGCTTACTAAGAACCTTCCTCTTAAAAATCACATCACAATCAATAAAAAAAGACCCGCCTGCACACACTCAAAGCAGGCGGGTCTTTTTTAGGAGGACCCTGAATCCCCCCTCCTTCACGCAAGAAAAAATTGGGTTTTCTCATTCTCTATTTTAGCAACCCCACCTATTCCTGTCAATAGTAAATATATTTACTCTATTTTCAATATATCTCCATCAAAAGTCCTCTGCGATCACACATTTTAATAAAAATATGTCCTAAAAGCGCTAGTAAAAATTTGAACTAGAATAAAATAGGAGCAGCTCATATCATAGGGGAATTTTTATGGAACAGATGGCCTACGTGAAACGAATCCGAGACCTCCGGGAAGACCACGACTACACACAAGAGCAGATCGCCCAATTTTTAGGTACCTCCCAAACTATGTACGCCCGCTACGAACGCGCCGCCAATGAACTCCCCATCCACCACCTTCTCACCCTCTGTTCCCTCTATCAAGTCTCCTCCGACTATATCCTGGGCCTAACCGATATATCCACACCACCACCTGCCGGTATCTTCAAAAAACGCATCTGACCATTCCAGCCGCCTGCACCCATCCAGGCGGTTTTTTCCTGCCCAAATGGGAAGAAAGTACCGGCCAGCCTTGCATTTTTACCCCACTTGGGGTAAAGTAATACCATATATCAAACGCGCACATCAATTTGAAATTTTTTAAGATAAGGGAGACGACTTTTATGCGGGATGGATTTGTAAAGATCGCCGCCGGTACCCCTAACATTCGGGTGGCCGACTGTATGTACAATGCAGAGCAGATCGTTGCTCTGATGAAAGAAGCCGCGGCCCAGGGCGTCAAGGTGCTGGCTCTGCCGGAGCTGTGTATCACCGCCTATACCTGCGCAGACCTGTTCCTCCAGCCGGTTCTGCTCCAGGGCGCGGAACGAGCACTGGAGTATATCCTCAACGAGACCAGCGATCTGGACCTGATCGCCGCCGTCGGTATGCCCATCCGCTGCCGCAGTAAACTGTACAGCTGCGCCGTGGTGCTCTCTCGCGGGGAAATTTTGGGTGTGGTGCCTAAGAGCAACATCCCCAACTACAGCGAGTTCTATGAGGCCCGCTGGTTTGTCTCCGGCCAGGATGTGGACGATGAGATCACCCTCTGTGACCAGACCGTCACCATGAGCGCCTATCAGCTCTTCCGCTGCCGGGAGCTGCCGGAGCTGTGTATCGGCGTGGAGATCTGCGAAGACCTGTGGGTGCCCGTGCCTCCCAGCAGCGGTCTGGCCACCGCTGGCGCTACCGTCATCCTGAACCTGTCCGCCAGCGACGAGACCGTCTGCAAGGATCAGTTCCGCCGGAACATGGTCTCCGACCAGAGCGGCCGTCTGATCTGCGCTTATGTGTACGCCGACGCCGGGGAAGGGGAATCCACCACCGACCTGGTCTTTGTGGGGCATGACATGATCGCCGAAAACGGCGCCCTGCTGGCAGAGAGCCGGTTCCAGACCGGCCTGCTGTCCACCGAAGTGGACGTCCAGCGCCTGACCTACGAGCGCCAGCGCATCACCACCTTCCCGGTGGAAGATGGCGGCCTGATGGAAGTGGAGTTCTCCCTGGAGCTGACCCCCACCAAGCTGACCCGTTACTACGCCCCCAACCCCTTCGTCCCCGCCGATATGGGCGACCGTACCGCCCGCTGCCGGGAGATTTTCTCCATGGTGTCCCTGGCGCTGAAAAAGCGGCTGGAACACACCCACGCCAAGTGCGCCGTCATCGGCCTGTCCGGCGGTCTGGACTCCACCCTGGCGCTGATGATTACCAGCAACGCCATGAAGATGTTGGGTCGTCCCAGCACGGATATCGTCACCCTGACCATGCCCTGCTTCGGCACCACCGACCGCACCCGGGACAACGCCACCAAGCTGGGCGAGCTGCTGGGCACCACCTTCCGGCGAGTGGACATCGGCGAGGCGGTCATGCAGCACTTTGCTGACATCGGTCACGACCCCAGCGACCACTCCACCACCTATGAAAACTGCCAGGCACGGGAACGCACCCAGGTTTTGATGGACATCGCCAACAAGAATGGCGGCCTGGTCATCGGCACCGGCGACCTGTCCGAACTGGCCCTGGGCTGGTGCACCTACAACGGCGACCACATGAGTATGTACGCCGTCAACTGCTCCATCCCCAAGACCCTGGTGCGGCACCTGACCCATTACGTCAGCGACCTGAACCGGGAGACCAATCCAGAGCTGTCCGCCGTCCTGGACGACGTGCTGGCCACCCCTGTCTCCCCCGAGCTGCTGCCCACCACCGAGGACGGTCAGATGACCCACTTCACCGAAGACCTGGTGGGTCCCTACGAGCTCCACGACTTCTTCCTGTACTACGCCATCCGCTGCGCCTTCCCGCCGAAGAAGGTGTTCCGTCTGGCAGAATACGTGTTCGACGGCGAATATGACCACGACACCATCCTGAAGTGGCTGAAAAACTTCTACCGCCGCTTCTTCAGCCAGCAGTTCAAGCGCTCCTGCGTCCCCGACGGCCCCAAGGTGGGTTCCGCCACCCTGAGCCCCCGCGGCGACTGGCGGATGCCGTCTGATGCGGTCGCTACCCTGTGGCTGCAGGAACTGGAAGACCTCTAAGCCTCTCCAGTCCGCACTGAGCCAATCGCCGCTCCAAGCGTTTTGCCTCCGGCAATACCTTGCCGCAGGGTCTATTCACTCGACCCGAGGATGTGAAATCCCAATGGGGTCCCCAAAAGTCCCTTACTTTTGGGGCGACTGGCGGATGCCGTCTGATGCTGTGGCAACGCTCTGGCAACAGGAACTGGAAGACCTCTAAGCCTTTCCAGTCCGCACTGAGCCAATCGCCGCTCAAAGCGTTTTGCCTC
>JABLTL010053804.1_pt1 | contig 33048 bp, 24 predicted proteins | sample 7160151 | NCBI WGS metagenome assembly JABLTL01 (sample SAMN14651223, study PRJNA627086) | human gut metagenome | isolation source: feces | host: Homo sapiens
CAAAGATAGTGCCAACGAGCGCCATGAAAGCTTGCTTTCGAATGGCCGAGTGCAGCCTATCTTATGCAAAGATACTAAAAACGAGCTACAAACGACTTATCTCCGCCCTTCTTTTTAACTTTTCATCTTTAACTTTTAGCGTAATTGACCATTCAAGAGTTCACAGGGCGCATCGTCGCCGAGTTTGGCTTTGAGCCCACGGCCGACCAGGCGTCGGCCCTCCAGGTGTTTGGCAGTTTCCTTGCCGACCGCCGCGACAACTGCGTGATGGTGCTTCGCGGATCGGCCGGAACGGGTAAGACCTCGCTGGCTGGCGCCATGATGCGCACCATGAGCCGACTGGGGCAGAAGCTCCAGCTCTTGGCGCCCACGGGTCGTGCCGCCAAGGTTCTCTCGCAAAGCAGCGGCTTTCCCGCCTTCACCATCCACCGAAAGATTTATCGGGAGAAGGCCTACCAGGGTCTCGACGGGCAGTTTAACCTGAACGACAACCGCTATCGCAACACGCTCTTCGTGGTCGACGAGGCCTCGATGATCAGCCGTGGCCTGGGCGACATGCTGGGCGACACATCGTCGTCGGCCACCACCTTCGGCTCGGGCAGTCTGCTCGACGACCTCGTGAAATATGTTTACGCTGGCGACAACTGCCGCTTGCTACTCATCGGCGACAAGGCCCAGTTGCCCCCCGTGGGCGAGGAAGAGGCTCCTGCCCTGAGCGCCGACACGCTGCAAGAATACGGATTGCATGTTTACCAGTGCGACCTCAACGAGGTGTTGCGACAGAGCCAGGACTCGGGTGTGCTCTACAACGCCACCGTCATCAGGCAGATGATCACCCACGACGAGGTGACCCAACTGCCGCGCATCACCTTCAAGCGCTTCGCCGACATCGTTCAGGTGCCCAGCGACGAACTCATCGAGAGTCTGGCGACGAGCTATAGCCAAGTGGGCATGGACGACACCATCGTGGTGACACGGTCGAACAAGCGGGCCACGGTTTACAATCTGGGCATCCGCAACACGGTGCTCGACCGCGAGGAGACGCTCTGCCACGGCGACATGCTGATGGTGGTGCGCAACAATTACTACTGGACGGAGCGCGAACGGGCGGCGCAAGCCAGCCAGTCTCCATCCCCCACACAGGGCGAGACGCCAACTGGCATGGCCTTTCTGGCCAACGGCGACCGTGCGGTGGTGCAGCGGGTGCGCAACATCAGGGAGCTCTACGGCTTCCGGTTTGCCGACGTGTGGCTGTCGTTTCCCGACTACGACGACACCGAGCTACAACTAACGGCGGTGCTCGACTCGCTCACCACCGACGCGCCGGCGCTGACCCGTGAGCAGCACGAGCGCCTCTTCGCCTCAGTGATGGAGGACTATGCCGACATCCCCACGAAGGTGGAGCGGATGAAATCCTTGCGAGCCGACCCGTTTTTCAACGCCCTTCAAGTGAAGTTTGCCTATGCCGTGACCTGCCATAAGGCGCAGGGCGGCCAATGGAGCCATGTGTATGTGGACCAGGGATATATGACCGACGACATGCTCACGCCCTCGTACATCCACTGGCTCTACACCGCTTTTACGCGCGCCACCGACAAACTGTTCCTCGTGAACTGGCCCAAGAACCAGTGCCAGGACGAATAACCCCCTACGCCCAACGCCCCACCCTGCGGCCCTAAGAACCACAGGATGGGGCGTTTGCTATGAATGCTAACGACCGAGTGGGGCTTAATCTACGGCCTCCACTTGGTAACCGTCGGCCTTGAGCTGGCTGATGACGCCTTGCTCACCTCCCAACAAGTAGCAGGGAAGGGCGAAAAGGGTGGGCTTGTCGCGAAGTGTTTTCTCCATGGTCTTTACGGGTTCGGCCAACAGGCTGCCTGCGCCCATCTGTCCCAACACGCTGTTGAGCACCGCTGAGGCAGCGTCCATGTCCTTGGCTTTGTAAGCCTCAACACTCTTGTCGATGACGGCGAGGGCCTCGTCCTGATGCTCCAGGAACTTCACCAAGCCCTTGGCCTGCATCTCAACGGGCAGACTCTTGACGAGCAACAGGTACTGGTCGGCGGGGATAATGCCACCTACGGGTTCGCCGTTCTTCTTGGCTTGCGCCTCAAAATACTCGGCGAAGGTGTGGGTGGGGTCGTATTCGCCCATGTGGCTCGACACAAAGAGCAACTGGATGAAGTCCTTCATCACGGCGATGGGTGTGCGCCCGTTGTAGCGTTTCTGGTTGTACGGACTCTTCCAGCTCACCTCCGTGTGCTTCTTGAGGAAGGCGTCAAGCAGTTGTATCTGCTTGTCGTTGAGCAGCGAGGCCAGCGTCTTGCCGGCGGGAAGTTGCTGAGCCTCCTTCAGGGCTGCGTCGATGGCCGTACGGTCTACGTCGAAAAACACCTGTTCGGTATTGGTCATGGCGTCGGTCAGTCCGTTGATGGCGCCCACATATCCCATGGGGTTGAGCAGGTCGTGGGTGGCCACGATGTAGGAAGGCTTCGCCACGCTGTCGGACGTGACCTTGTAGAGCAGTTGCGCTGATGCGCTCACGGTGAGGCAGAACGCTGCCAAGGTGGTGAGAATCAGTTTTTTCATCTTGATGAATGCTTTGAGATAGTAATTGATTATGTGTGATGTGATGTTACGTCTGAGGCTGGTCGAGCTCGTCTACAAACCGTTGCAGGTCGGCCTTGATCCTCGCAAACTCGGGCGACCGCATGAAGCCCGCATTGCGTTTCAGCACCGATGTGATGTCGTCGACGCTGTTGGAATAGCACGACAGCTCGTTGCGCCGCTGCACGCCATGCACGCTTTGTTGGGTTATTTCGTTCTCGCGCATGCGCACCAACTTGTCGCACACCTTGCGCAACATGGGCGACACCACCTTGTCGCAGAGGTGATGGCCTTGTATGTAAAGGTATGTGTTGTCGGGGTTGACGCCCAGCGTTCTCAGGTCGTCCTTGACCCGTTGCCAACTCTCCTTGGCGTCGGGATGGAGGCGTCGCAACTGTTCGGTCTTCTTGCCCACCTTGTGGCGCAGGCTTCGGATCAGACTGTCGGCCTGTGCAAAGCCAAACTTGCCCATCTCCACGACGTGAAGGAAGTCGGTCATGGTAAACTGCGAGTAATGGCTCGTGCGGTAATACCAGATGTTCCACACGAAAAGTGGGTAGATGGCCTGCGAGAAGTCGCGTAGGTATTGCTCCATGTCGAACACCTCCTGGTCGTTGAGCGACACGGCAACCGACACGTCGTGTAGCGATGGCGCGTAGCATTGCAGGTTCTCGATGGCATAGGCGTAGGTGTGGAACACGTAGGGACTGCGCAGGATTCGCCGGGATGTTTCCGACGCTCCCTGTATGAGGTAATCGTAATCGGCGTCGACACAAGCCACCATGTCTTGCCCCACCTTACCCTCGAGCAGGCTCATCAGGGCGGCCTTCTTGCCCCTCTCGAGCTTGCGCTCCCTGGTAGGCAGCATCACTTCGAAGGCAACCTTATCGGTCTCAACCTGTGAGAGGATCTGCCTCCAGAAGAACACGTCGTCGTAGCTCTCCACGTAGGCCACCACCTTTCGGCGTGCCCGCTTGGAGTTGAGGCGGTTGGCGGCCTCCACATACGATGATGTCAGGTTGTCTTTCAGGCGGTGTGTCATAAGCGTCGTTCCTTTCTTGCCGAAACGTTCAGACGGTGATGTCGCTCACCTCAGTCACCTTGTCCATCCATCCGTTCATGATAACGGCGGGCGAATGGGTGGTGAGGATGATCTGCACGTTGGGGTTGAGGTCGAGTATGAGGTCGATGAGCTGCTTCTGCCATTCCACATGCAGGCTCACCTCGGGCTCATCCATGAAGAGAATGTAGGGAAGATTGTCCTCCACGAGCACGGTGAGGAGGATGGCCAACATCTGTTTCTCGCCGCTCGAGAGCTGGTAGGGCACCAGCGTCTCTCCTATCTGGTTGAACCGTATCTCGTTTTCGGTGCGCACGATGGTCTTTCCCGTGTCGGCGAAAAGGCGGTCGATGATGTCTTGGAACTTACGTTTCGGCTCCGATATGCGCTGCGCCTGCTGGGCCGCGTCGGGCTGCCCGCTCTGCAAGACGGCGATGATGCGGTTGCCCACGTTTACCTGATAGTCGAGGTATTTGCGCTGCAGGTTGAACAGTTGCCAGTCGAGCTCGGTGGCAAGCGATATGTCCATCTTCGACACCGTTTCGGCATTGATGAGCGGTCGGTCGAAACTGCGGATGATATCGAAGCGTATCCACTTGGCGTCCTCGGGGCTCACCTTGAGGCGCACGCCCTTGATCATGTGGCTGGGAAACTCACCATTTGCCGACAAGCCTTTCACCACCTTGTTTAAGATGGTCGACTTGCCAACGCCATTGACGCCGCTCAGGATGTTGACCTTGCGGTCGAGGTCCCAAATGACGTGTTTCTTGCCGCTCCAAAGCGACTCGATTTCGATCTGCTCGATATAGTCAGCGTATTTCTGCATAGGTACACAAGTTAGACGGCGAGCGTTGATGCTTCCTTTTGCAAATATACAAAAACAATTCTGAAATCCATGGTTTTTCACATTTTTTGTACGCATTCATCTCACATCGGCCACGAACAAAACGGTTCCATCGGTCCACTTTGTGGAGCCTATTCTTGTGGACCTTGCAGTTTTTGGCTACCTTTGCACCGACAAAAGGACCGCGCGCGATTCTGTTTGTCGTAATTTTTACGCTATAAAAGATTCTTCAAAGGATAACAATCAACAAGCAATGAACAACAAACCTTTACAAGCCCACCTCAGCATGTTTGCCGCTGAGGCCATGTGGGGACTGATGTCGCCAGTGGGCAAAGACGCCATGAACCACGGCATCGACGGTCTGTCGATGGTGAGCTTCCGCATGATGGGTGCCGCCCTGCTGTTCTGGGTGGCTTCGCAATTTGCCAAACGCGAGCATGTTCCCATGCGCGACGTGCTGCTGTTTGGTGGCGCGGCCCTGCTGGGAGTGGTTTTCAACCAGTGTCTGTTCACCATCGGCCTGAGCATCACCTCGCCCATCAACGCCAGCATTGTCACCACCTCGATGCCCATCTTCGCCATGGTGCTCTCGTTTCTCATCCTCGGCGAACCCATCACATGGAAGAAGACGAGTGGTGTGGCCATTGGTTGCACAGGTGCCATCATCCTCATCCTGACGAGCATGACGGCCGGCAACGCCAAGGTGGGCGACATACGTGGCGACCTGATGTGCATCGGCGCCCAACTGTCGTTCGCCCTATATCTGTCATTGTTTAATAAATTGATACGCAAATACAACCCCTTCACGGTCAACAAATGGATGTTTACCTGGGCCACGCTGCTGGTGCTGCCCATGTCGTCGGGCCATCTGGTGGAATTGCCATGGGCCTCGCTCAGCTCAACCACCTGGATGGAGGTGGGCTTCGTGGTGTTTTTCGGCACCTTCGTCAGCTACCTGCTCTCCATCGTGAGCCAGCGTGTGTTGCGCCCCACCGTGGTGAGCGTTTACAACTATGTACAGCCCATCGTGTCGGTAACCGTGAGCGTCCTCACCGGCCTGGGGGTCTTTACATGGCAACAGGCCATAGCCGTCATCCTGGTATTCTCTGGCGTTTGGCTCGTTGTGAAAAGCAAGTCGAAACGCGACGAGCAAGCGGCCGAAACCCATTAACCCCAATCGATCATTAGACCGAAATAGGAGAAATCGTAGGATGTTATGGATTCTTTCCAACTCTTGTCAGCGTTTCTTTCGGCATCTTGCTTCCGGTTGCGTTTCGCCATAGCCCGCTATGGCTTCAACGCACCCGTTGCAACCTGCTCGAAACAAACACTAACAAGAATTGAAATCTAATGACCGATTGGGGATTAACCCCAATCGGCTATTAGGGCGAAACTGGAAGATCGTTAGGATTATCTTGCTCATGGGCAAGGAAAAAGGCACAGTTGTCGGGAGTCTGACAGCTGTGCCTTTTCTTATGGGCTACCAAGGGTCTTACACCAGCGAACCGATGATCTCCTCGCGGCTCTCAGGCAGCAAGTCGATAACGGGAATCTCGGGCATGGTGTAGCAACCGGGCTGGAGGCGCTGGGTGGCACGGGCCACATCCACCAACACCTGAGCGGTGAGGGCGGGGTTGTTGATGCTCATGTCGAAGGAGATGCGCTGGTTGGGGGTGGTGCCACTCACGCCCTTGCGGGTCATGTGTACGCCGTGACCCATATCGCGCACTTCGTCGACACTCTTCACGGCAAACACGTGGAGCTCATCGTGTGCGAAATAGTCGTCGGCCTTCAGTTCCTTCTCCACCTCATCGAGTGTGGCGCCCTCTTCGAGCTCCACGTAAACCATGCGGCGGTGGATACCCTCACCGAGGGGGATGGTCATGCTCAGCGCATTCTTCACACCCTTCTTCGAACGAGCCACCACGCTATGTCCCATCGACATGCCCGGACCGAAGTTGGTGTAGCTCAGGCCTTTGGGGGCGAGGGCCTGCATCAGCACACGCACTACTGAGTCGGATCCCGGATCCCATCCTGCAGAGATGACCGACACGGTGTTGGTCTTCAGGTTGTGCTTCATCTGACTGTTGCGGTAGCTCAGGATGGAAGTGTGTATGTCGAAGCTATCGACCGTGTTGATGCCCAGGGCTGTGATTTTCTCGGCATATTCGGGGCAGAGGCGTGTGGGTGTGGCGAGGATGGCCACGTCGACATCCTTCAGTTTGGTGATGTCGTCCACCACCTCATAAGGTGTCAGTTCCAAGGGCTTGTTTTCGCTTCCCTGACGGCGCACAACGCCTACGATTTCGAAATCGGGTGCTGCCTCCAAGGCTTGCACGCTGTAATGTCCAATGTTTCCGTATCCAACGATAGCGGCTCTAATCTTTTTCATATTTGTGATGTTTAATACGTTTTGCTTTCTTTTTGAATGCAAAAGTACATCATTCCTATGAAAATCGTGGTATATCACACTCGTTTTTTGACACATTTTTACTTTTACCGCATTTTTGCCCTACCCTTCTCTTGCGCCAACGCATAGCGAAATTAGCCAACAATCTATAGCGAAAACTACACGTTTGTTTGCCACCACAAAAATATTTGGCCCAAATACGCGATTCTCAGCGCATTCATATAAACGCCTAACATTCAGCGTGTTATAAATTTCACCCCACATCCAACCTCAAAAAATCAGCCAATAGGCATGCCGTTAGGCATGTTTCGTGGCGCAAAACATGCCTAACGGCATGACGATACATGGCTTTACGAGGCACGAAAGATGCCTAACGGCAACGCGATCGGGCATCTTCCGCAACGGCTCGTCAAAGAGGAGGAGACGCAAAGGCATAAAAACGGTTTTTTCGTTCTCTATTTCACCCGGAATCGCAGACAAACTTTTTGACCAAATAATGCGACAATTCATCCCCCTTTCCTTTCCGCATCGACACGCGCATCGCCTCCACATCGCCCTCCAGTAATCCCCAAATGGCCTGGCCCATTTCAAGAAAACAGCCCATCACACACCCCTCATCGGTCTCTTTCGGACACATGGCCTATGCGAGATAATAATAAATAGGGGGCGCAAAACAATAATCGCGCGCCTGCGTACGTTATTAAGGTGTATATACAAAGAAAGTTTTTTTATGATCGAATACATAAAAGGCGAGCTCACCGAGCTCACCCCCACGCTGGCCGTCGTTGAGGCTGCCGGGGTGGGATATGCGCTCAACATATCGCTCAACACCTACACAGGCATCCAAGGCAAGAAGGAAGCGAAGCTCTATGTGCACGAGGTGCTCATAGCCGGCGGGCGCGACGACTCGTTCACCCTCTACGGCTTTGCCACACGACAGGAGCGCGAGCTCTACCGCATGCTCATCTCCGTGTCGGGCGTAGGCGCCAACACAGCCCGCATGATGCTCTCCTCAATGTCGCCCGCCGAACTGTGCGACGCCATCGCCAATGGCAACGAGAAACTCATCAAGAGTGTGAAGGGCATCGGACTGAAGACCGCCCAGCGCGTCATCGTCGACCTAAAGGACAAGATTGTGTCGTCGGGCATCGCCAGCGAACTGCACGTATCGACCGGGCGCGAGGAGTCGCCAGCCATCAACAACGCCGTCAAGGACGAGGCGGTGTCGGCCATGACCATGCTCGGATTCTCACCAGCGCCCGCCGCCAAGGTGGTGACGGCCATCCTCACCGAACAGCCCGACATGGCTGTGGAGCTGGTCATCAAGGAAGCCCTCAAGCGCATCAAGTAATCAGCAAGAATGAACATCAGGAAACACGGCATATCATTCCTCATCTGGCTGGCCATCGCCATGGCGGCCTATGCCGTCGTGTACCCTCGCCAGCAGGTTGACCCGCGTCGACAGGCAAGGCGCGCACAACAGGACAAAGGCAAGAAAGCAGGCAGGCAGGATAACAAAAAGAACGCCAAAACCAATGGCGCCAACCTCAACGACCTCATCATCGACGACGACTCGATACCCGACTCGCTGCTCAACCCCAGATGGAAGATACAACGCACCACACCCATCACCTATGGCGACCTCGACCAAGGCGTGCTCGACCTGCAACGCCCTGAGGGACTGCGCTATGAGGTGGTCTACAACGACTCGCTCGACCGCTACATCATTGGAGCCAAGTTTGGGGGATCGTATCTCTCCACGCCTTTCATGATGACCACCGACGAATATCTCAAGTGGAGCGAGAAGCATGCGCGCGACGCCTACTTCCGTTCGAAGAACGACGAGATCTACGAGGCCAAGGGAAAGGAGAAGTTCGATTTTGCCGACATGCACTTCGACCTCGGACCGGCCGAGAAAATATTCGGTCCGGGCGGTGTGCGCATACGAACGCAAGGTACGGCCGAGCTGAAGTTTGGCGCCACCAACAAGAAGATAGACAACCCCTCGCTGCCTGTGCGCAACCGCAACAAGACAACGATGGACTTCGACGAGAAGATTAACCTCAACGTCAACGGTAAGGTGGGCGACAAGGTGAACATGAACCTGAACTACAACACCGACGCCACCTTCGACTTCGACTCGCAAAACATGAAGCTGAAGTACGACGGCAAGGAGGATGAGATCGTAAAGCTCGTGGAAGGCGGTAACATATCGTTCCCCAGCAACTCGTCGCTCGTGCAGGGTGCCAGCTCGCTCTTCGGCCTGCGCACCGACCTGCAGTTTGGCAAACTCAAGCTGCAACTGGTGGCCTCGCAGAAAAAGAGCTCGTCGAAGAGTGTTTCGTCGAAGGGTGGCACACAGCTCACACCATTCGAAATAGACGCGGCCAACTACGAGGAGAACCGCCACTTCTTCCTCTCACAATATTTCCGCAGCCACTACGACGCGGCCATGAAGACCTTGCCCAACCTCACAACGGGCGTCACCATCAACCGCGTGGAGATATGGGTGACCAACAAGACGGGAACAACCACCAACACACGTAACATCGTGGCCCTCACCGACTTGGGCGAGAACACCTCGGTAAGCAACCCCATGTGGAGCGCAGGAGGATCGCCCGTGCCGGCCAACGGTGCCAACACCGAGTATGCCACCGTCGTGGGACAACTGGCCGACGCCCGCAACATCGACCAGACATCGACCGTGCTCGATGGCGCGGGCCTTGTGGGCGGGTCCGACTACGAGAAGTTGCAGAGCGCACGCCTGCTCAACTCGTCGGAGTACAGCGTCAACACGGCGCTGGGCTACGTGTCGCTGCGCACATCGCTGCAGACCGACCAGGTGCTGGCCATTGCCTACGAATACACCTACGGCGGACAAACCTACCAAGTGGGTGAGTTTGCCAGCGACGTCACCGACGTGAACAAGGCGCTCTTCGTGAAAGCGCTCAAGAACACCAGCAACAACCCACAACAGGGCAACTGGAAGCTGATGATGAAGAACGTGTACTACCTGGCCTCGTCGGTGGAGCGCGAGAAGTTCCGCCTCGACGTCAAGTACCAAAGCGACACCACGGGTGTGTACCTTTCTTATATACCCGAACAGCAGGTAAAGGACCAAACGCTCATCAAGCTCCTGGGGGCCGACCGCCTCGACAACAACAACAAGGCGCACCCCAACGGCTACTTCGACTTCGTGGAGGGCTACACCGTGAGCAACGGCCGTGTGTTCTTCCCTGAGGCCGAACCGTTTGGCAGCTACCTCTACGACCGCCTCGTCAGCGCGGGTGTGTCGGCCGACAAGGCTGCCTCATACGCCTTCACCGAGCTCTACGACTCTACCAAGACCATCGCCAAGCAGATTGCCGAAAAGGACAAGTTCCTCTTGCAAGGACAATACAAGGGCACATCGGCCAATGTCATCTCTCTTGGCGCCTACAACGTGCCGCAGGGATCGGTGGTGGTAACGGCCGGTGGCGTGAGGCTCACCGAGGGATCCGACTATACCGTCGACTACAGCGCGGGCGAGGTTACCATCCTCAACCAGAGCATCATCGACGCCGGAACAGCCGTCAACGTGTCGCTCGAAAGCCAAAGCGACTACTCGCAAGAGCGAAAAACCATGTTCGGCGTAAACTGGGAATACGACTTCTCGAAGAATTTCCAGATGTCGGGAACCTTGCAGCATCTGTCGGAACAGGCACTCACCACCAAGGTGTCGATGGGTTCGGAACCGCTCAACAACACCATCTGGGGCCTCAACCTCAACTGGAAACACGAGTCGCAGTGGCTAACCAACATGCTCGACAAGCTGCCCTTCCTGCACCTGACGCAACCCTCGCAGATATCGTTCACGGGCGAGTTTGCACAGCTCATCGCCGGAAAGGCGCGTGGTGTGCAGGACAACGCCTCGTATATCGACGATTTTGAGAACACCACCGATAAGATCAGCGTGCTCGACCCGTACAACTGGGTGCTGTCGAGCGTGCCGTCGATGTTCCCCAACCACGACGACAAGACCACCTTGCGAAGCGGCTTCAACCGTGCGCAGATGGCGTGGTATTCCATCGACCCGCTCTTCACCCGACGAAGCAGCAGTCTCACACCTTCGCACATCAAGAGCGACCTCGACCAGCTGAGCAACCCCTACATTCGCGAGTGGTACGTCAACGAGCTGTTCCCCAACCGCGATGTCAACTCGTATAGCGGCGCCACGGCCACATTGCCCGTGCTCAACATGGCCTACTACCCCAACGAACGCGGCCCATACAACTTCAACCCCGACCTCAACGCCGACGGAACGCTCAACAATCCGGAGCAGCATTGGGGCGGCATGATGCGCAAACTGGAAACCACCGACTTCGAGAACGCCAACATCGAGTATGTGGAGTTCTGGATGCTCGACCCATTCATACACAGTCGCGACAAGGCCAACGCTTCCGACTATGGAGGCGACCTCTATTTCAACCTCGGCGAGGTGTCGGAGGACGTGCTGCGCGACGGAAAGAAATTCTACGAGAGCGGCATGCCGGTGGATGGATCGCAAAGCTTCACCTTCACCCAGTGGGGTAAGATTCCCACGCAGTCGACCGTAACTTACGCCTTCGCAACAAGCAAGGGATCAAGAAAATTGCAAGACGTGGGACTCAACGGACTCAACGATGAGGAGGAGCAACAGTTCCAAAGCTACCAGGACTTCCTTACCCAAATTCAGGGCAAGGTGAACCCCGCCGTGTGGGATTCGATATGGGCCGACCCCGCCAACGACAACTACCACTACTTCCGTGGCGACGACCTCGACCGCATGGAGGCCGACATCCTCAGGCGCTACAAATACTTCAACAACCCGCAGGGCAACTCGCCTGACTCGGAGGGCAACTCGGGACGATTCGACACCTCGTACAAGAGCACGCCCGATGTGGAGGATATCAACCAAGACTATACGCTCAACGAATACGAGAAATACTACCAGTACCGCGTGTCGCTGAGACCCGAGGACATGGAGGTGGGACGCAACTTCATCGTCGACAAGCGTGAGGTGGCGCCCAAGCTGCGCAACGGACAGACCGGCCACTGGACGTGGTACGAGTTCCGCATACCGTTGGAGGAGTTTGAGAAGCGCGTGGGAAACATCACCGACTTCTCATCCATCCGCTTCATGCGCGCCTTCCTCACAGGCTTCAAGCAGCCCATCGTGCTGCGTTTCGGAACCTTCGACCTCGTGCGCGGCACATGGCGTGTGTATGAGCAGAACCTCGACAACACCACGCAGACGGGTACCATGACCACCGCGTCGGTCGATATCGAGGAAAACAGCGACAAGTCGCCGGTCAACTACGTGTTGCCTCCGGGCATCAAGCGTGGCCAAGACCCCACGCAGCCGCAATTGGTGGAGTCGAACGAGGCGGCCTTGCAAATCAACGTCAACAACCTCTCGTCGGGCGAGTCGAAGTGTGTCTACAAGAATTCCACGCTCGACCTGCGCCAGTACAAGCGCCTGCAGATGTTTGTACACGCCAACGCCAACGAGCAGAATGTCAGCGGATTGCAAGACGACCAGTTAGCTGTGTTCATACGATTGGGCTCCGATTACAAGAGCAATTATTATGAATACCAAATACCGTTGAAGCTCACTCCCGCTGGCCATTACGACCGTTACACCCTCGCGCAGGTGCAGCAGGTGTGGCCCGAGGACAACATGCTCGACGTGCCCCTGTCGGTTTTCACGTCCGTCAAGAAGGCGCGCAACGCCGCCAAGGCGAACGGGTTGGCGTCCTTCAACCGAGCCTTCGAGGCTTACGACGAGAACCATCCACAAAACAAGATTACCGTGATGGGTAACCCCACACTCGGTGAGGTGAAGACGCTCATCATCGGTGTGCGCAACCTGGCCAGTGAGCAAAAGAGCGGTGAGGTGTGGATCAACGAGTTGCGACTCAAGGAATACAACAACTCGGGAGGTTGGGCTGCCAACGGAAACCTCAATGTGCAACTCTCCGACATGGGTACCGTCAACCTGCAAGGACGCTATGTGTCGCAAGGATTCGGCGGACTGGAGCAGGGGGTGAGCCAACGCTCACAGGACGATCAGAGCAACGTGTCGTTCACAACAAGCCTTGAGCTCGGAAAATTCTTCCCCGACAAGGCCAAGGTGTCGGCTCCGCTTTATTATAGTGTCACCAAGGAGGTAACGAAGCCGAAGTATAATCCGCTCGACACGGATATGGAACTCGACGACGCCTTGGAGAGCATGAACAAGCGCGAGCGCGACTCTGTGGAGAACATTGCCGTGACAAAGACGCTCAACCGCAACTTCTCGCTGTCGAATGTGCGCGTGGGAATACAGACCAAGCGGCACCCCATGCCTTACGATCCGGCCAACTTCTCTTTCTCATACAGCCACTCTCACTCCCACTCGCAGGGTGAGACAACGGTCTACGAGAACGAGGACAACTGGCGGGGTGGACTCAACTACAACTGGTCGCCTATCTACAAGGCGTGGGAGCCCTTCAAAAAGATCAAGAACAAGAGCAAATGGCTTGAGATCCTGAAACGCTTCGGCATCAACTGGTTGCCGCAGAACGTGGCGTTCAACACCGAGATGACGCGCAACTATTATGAGTTGCAGGAGCGCGACATGGAGTCGTTGGAGGGATCGCAACTGCCGCTGACCTTCTCTGAGCAGTTCCTTTGGAACCGCGACTTCCAACTGAGGTGGGACCTGACAAAGAACTTGCACATGAACTTCCAGAGTGCCACACACGCCGAAATCGAGGAACCTTACACACCGGTCAACAAGGATCTCTATCCCAACCGTTACGAGGCGTGGAAGGATTCTATTTGGACCTCCATCAAACACTGGGGTACACCGCTCGACTATCAGCAGACCTTCACCATGTCGTACCAGTTGCCGCTCAACCTGTTGCCCATCTTCGATTGGGCCAACGCCGACGCCACCTACAACGCCACCTACCACTGGGTGCGCGGATCGGAGCTCGAGGACGGAACCAACCTGGGAAACACCATACAGAACAACCGACAGTTGAACATCAATGGTACGTTCAACCTCACCAAGCTCTATAACCACGTGCCGTTCCTCAAGGCCGCCAACGACCGTTTCGACAAGGAGCCCAGTCGCTCGGAAGCTAACAAGAAAAAGCAGGACAAGGCCAAGGAGAAAGCCGAGAAGAAGAAGCTCAAGGATGAGGAAGACCAGGTGAGAAAGCAGGCCGTGGCCGATGGAAAAGACCCAGAGGAGGCGGTGAAACAACTGCAACAGAAGCGAAAGGAGGAGCAACAGAAGAAAGCCCAACTGCCGAAGAACAAGAACACCTTCGAGAAGGAAATTCAACTGTTGCCCGACACCACGCTCGAGGTGAGTCATGGCAAGAAGTCGAAACGCCTCATCGTTACGGCAAAGACCTTGGACGGACACCGTTACAAGTTGAAGTTCAAGAAACTCGACGACAACAAGATACGCATCACCAACAAGGTCGACTCGGCCATGAAACTGAAGATTGCCGTCAGCAAGAAGCAGCCTCTGGACGAACTGAAGTGGTATCGCTTAGCCCAGTCGGTGGCTCGCGTGGCCATGATGGTGCGCAACGCCAGTCTCACTTACCGCAACCAGTACTCCATCGCCCTGCCGGGCTTCATGCCTAATGTGGGCGACGCATTCGGACAGACGCGCAACACCAGCGCCAACGCGTTGTCGCCAGGTCTCGACTTTGCCTTCGGACTGGTGGGCGACAGCTACATTACGAAAGCGCGCGACAACGGATGGCTGCTCATGAGCGATAGCGTGGCGACGCCCGCCACCACCAACAAGACTGAGGACCTGCAACTGCGCATGACGCTCGAACCGGTGAAGAACCTCAAGATCGACCTCACCGCCACACGCTCGCAAACCACGGCCAAGAGCATCCAATACATGTACCAGGGCAATCCCACCACCCAGACGGGTACGTTCACCATGACAACCATCTCGCTGGGAACGGCCTTCGAAGGCATGGGCAACGCCAACAACGGGTTCCATAGCGCCACATTCAAGAAGTTCTGCAACTCGCTCGAAGGCTTCCGCCAACGCGTGGAGGCACAATACGCTGGTGCCGTCTACCCCGCAGGAAGTGCCTTGGCTGGCAAGAAGTTCGACCCCGCCAATGGTGGCGTCAATCTCTATAGCGCCGATGTCATGGTGCCGGCTTTCCTGGCCAGTTACACCAGCATGGGAGGCAAGGGCCTGAGCATCTTCCCATCACTCACCAAGCTATTGCCCAACTGGACCGTTCGCTACAGCGGATTGGGCAAGTTGCCATGGTTCCGCGACGTCTTCAAGAGCGTCAACCTTAACCATAGCTACAAGAGCATCTATGCCGTGGGAAGCTACCAGAGCTACAGCACGTTCATGGAGCTGATGGGATCGGGCCTGGGATTCATCACCGATGCCACGTCGGGCAATCCCATACCTAACTCCATGTACAACGTATCCACCGTGAGCATCAACGAAGCGTTCTCGCCTCTGCTCGGCATCGATGTTACCTTGCAGAACAATCTCACCGCTAAGCTCGAGTATCGACAGACGCGTGTGCTCTCCTTGTCGATGACAAGCGTGCAAATCAACGAAGCTATCAGCAAGGATTGGGTGCTGGGAATGGGTTACAAGATCAACAATTTCAAACTGTTTGGCTCACGTAACCACCGCCAGGTGAAGGGCTCTGGCAACCGCACCAACAACCGAAGCCCCAAGAGCAACAGCCGTACGCAAACCAGCCGAGGCAGTGTGAACCACAGCATGAACCTGCGACTCGACCTCTCGTTCCGCAAACAGGCGGCCATTACACGCGATATCGCCGCCATGACCTCTGCGGCCAGCAGTGGCAACACAGCCTTCAAACTGTCGTTTGTAGCCGACTATACCTTGTCAAAACTGATGACCATGAGTTTCTATCTCGACCGTCAGACCAACACGCCGCTCCTGAGCAGCAGCAGTTATCCAACGACAACGCAGGACTTCGGCCTAAGTCTCAAGTTCAGCCTCACCCGATAACCACCAAGCATAACGGCCCAATGCCATCGGGAGAATGAAGTGGAAACCATGGAGTAGCCCAAGACAGAACATGGGAAGCATCAAACATGACAATTGGATTTCTTGAGTTTTACACTGTGAAACTTCAAGCAAAACAATTAAAATTCTTGAGTATTGATATGGGAAACTTCAAACAAGACGATTGGAACTCTTGAGTATGGACATGGGAAACGTGACCCAATAACAATCGGATACGAACCTCAAAGGGGGGCTGCGATGTTGTCGCAGCCCCCCTTGCATGAAGAAGGAAACATTTCAAGCGCCCCACCGATTTTTCATTGTCTACCCTCTCACGAGTCCTATGGATAGCAACTCATCAACCACCAGACAGAAAACCATCAACAATCAGGCAGAAAACTATCAACAATCAGACAGAAAACCATCGACAATCAGGCAGAAAACCATCGACAATCAGGCAGAAAACTATCGACAATCAGGCAGAAACACCTAATCATTGGGTTAGCGATCCGCCATCGGATGGATCGTTATCCTGTTGCCGGCAGGCAGAGTTCTTGATGTGTTTAGAGTTAAACCTATTGTTGATTTGGAGTCTGACATGCTTCAACTCCCTATTTGAAGAAGATCGTTCTTGTGCAGTTCGGCCAACAGTTTCACACTTTGGCAATGCAAATCGATATGGCGTTGCAGCTTCTCGTAGATGCTATTGATCTCCACGTAGTAAGCGAGGGCAGTTATCTCGCCCTGTTGCAGAGCCTTGGCAAAGAGCGTAAGCGACTCCTGCAACAGTTTTACGTCGCTATGGTCGATGACCTGTTGCAATCCCTGCAACTGCTCATAGCTGGTGCGCAACGTAGCCACGGCCTCATGCTTGGCTTGCGCCACTTGCAATTCGGCGCTCTCCTTGCGCTCGCGTGCTGCCTTCATCTGGCGGCTATTGCTATACAATGGAAAGCTAACACCAACGAGAACGCCATTGATGGCCTCCTCTTGCTCGGTGTTTCGACGGTAGCCCAATGAGATGTTGGGCAACCACTCGTTCTTCTGAACCTTAAGGTTCATATCGGCGGCACGAAGCGCAGTCTTCGCCACCGCTACGTCGGCGTCGGTGGCAAGGGTCAGAGTGCGATACGATTCAAAGTCGGTTATCTTTGGGAAGTCGGGCAGTTCGGTAGTCGTCACATCAATGGGCTTTCCACCATTGAGCTGCTGAAGCTGTTGAACAAGGGCCGTTCGCTCCCCTTGCGACTCATTGACAAGAGTGCGAACCTCCATACAATCGAGCTTCACCTTATTGAGTTCAAGGGCGTTGGCGTCTCCAGCCTCCATGCGTTTCTCATACATCTGCAGCAGTTTCTCGCTATTGGCCAAACGCTCCTTCAGCATGACGAGCGTCTGATTGACGCGGATGACATCGATGCAGAGCAACTGCGCCTGAAGCAAGATGTCGCGACGCTGCTTGGCCAAGAGCTGCTCTCCCACCGTCTGTTGCATCTGCGCCTGCTTGTTGCGGGCAGCATATTTCGTGGGAAACTCCATTTCCTGACTAACCACAAGTTCGCTTTCGGCAACGCCTGAGTAGCCATTGCCAAAGAACGGGCTATACTCCACCGATGGGCCAGCGAGCGTATTCGCCGCCTTAAGGTCGAGCACGTCGGCCCGATTGTCGTGTGCGATCGATTGCAGGGTGAGGTTATTGGCTGCGATCTGCTTGAGCACGTCGCCAAGAATGTCGGCTGCGAAAGCCGCGTTACACACGCTGAGTGCCACGATTGTGGCGATTAGATATCTTCTCATAAATGATAGGAACAATGAATGCGTTGAGTAATGTGGAACTGATGAGGCCGCCAAGTATCACCTTTGCCATGGGCGACTGTATCTCGTTGCCCGGCAAGTCGCCGCCGAGAGCCAACGGAACAAGCGCGAGAGCTGAGGTGAGGGCCGTCATAAGGATAGGGTTCAGGCGCGAGAGAGAGCCTTCAATGATGGCCTCACGCACGGTCTTGCCCTCCTCTTGGCGCAAGCGCTTGTACTCGGTGATGAGCAACATACCGTTGCGCGTGGCGATACCAAAGAGCGATATGAAGCCTATGACAGCCGGGATGCTCACCTCGCCAGTGGTGAGCACAATGGCAAAGATGCCGCCTATGAGAGCCAAGGGCAGGTTGAGCAGGATCACTCCGGCTTCCATCGCATTGCGGAACTGCATGAAAAGGAGGCAGAAGATGACCACGATGGCCAAGACACACGTGAGGTAAAGCACCCTGCTGGCGCTCTCTTGGCTCTCAAACTGGCCGCCATACTCCACGTGGTAGCCTTCCGGCAACTGCACTTCGTCGGCCACAACCTGCTTGATGTCGGCCACAACATCGCTCAACGCCCTGCCACTGGTGTTGGCCGAGATAACGATCTTGCGCTGCACGTTCTCGCGGTTGATGGTGTTGGGGCCAGCGCTCGAGACGACATCGGCCACGTCGCTTAAGGGCACCTTGCGCCCATCTTGCGTATCGATGATGAGATTGCTCACGTCATCGTAGTTGGCCGCTTTCACCACGAGGTTGAACGCGCGCCCCGCCTCATAAACTTGCGACACCGTTTCGCCCGCGAGGTTTACCGCCAGGAACTCGTTGAACTCAGGCAGGGTGATGCCGTTGCGCACCAACAACTCGCGCCGCGGTATGATTTTCAGCTCCGGTCGTTCGATCTGCTGCTCCACATTGAGGTCGGCGATGCCCTTTACGTCCTTGCACGCCTCCTTGATTTGGTTGCCAATGGTGAACATGCGGTTCAGATCGGTGCCAAAGAGCTTGATGGCAATGCTTGCCTGCGTTCCCGAAAGCATGGCGTCAATGCGGTGCGAGATGGGCTGTCCAATCTCGATATTGGCGCCGGAGAGTACCGACAGGCGCTTTCTCACATCGTTGAGCACCTCCTCATGACTGCGGTCGCGCAGCTCGAAAGGAGCCTCTATCTCGCTCACGTTGACGCCGAGCGCATGCTCATCGAGCTCCGCACGTCCCGTCTTTCGGGCCACGGTCTTGATCTCGGGCACTTGCAGCAACAGGCGTTCGGCACGTGCGCCAATGGAATCGCTCTCCTCAAGCGATATGCCGGGGAGCGAAGAGATGTTGATGGTGAACGATCCCTCATTGAACTTAGGCAAGAAACTGCTTCCCAAACAGAAGAACACGCCCACCGCCACCACAAACAACGCTGCGGTGGCCACGATTACCTTGCGTGTGTTACCCAACACCCAAAGCAACGCATGCTCATAATACTTCTTCAGCCACACGGCCACAAAGGCCTCCTTAGGCATCTCGCCCTTGCTCTTGTTGAGCAGATAGCTACAGAGCACAGGCGTCAGCGTGAGGGCGACAAGCGTCGATGCGAAGAGCGCAGTAACAAAGGCTATGCCAAGGGGAATCAGCATGCGACCCTCCATACCACTGAGGAAGAACAGCGGTGCGAAGCTCACCACGATGATAAGCGTGGAGTTGAGGATAGGCATACGCACCTCACGCGAGGCGTTATACACCAGTTCGATGATAGGCATACGCTCCTCCTCGGGCAAGGCACGGCGCTGCCTGATGTGCTTATACACGTTCTCCACATCGACGATGGCGTCGTCGACCAGCGATCCGATGGCAATGGCCAATCCGCCCAAGGTCATGGTGTTGATGCTGATGCCAAGGGCGTTGAGCACAATCATGGCCACCAGGAACGACAAGGGAATAGTGACAAGCGAGATGACCGTGGTGCGCACGTTGGCGAGAAAGAGCATCAGGATGATGACAACAAAGATGGCGCCCTCTACGAGCGACTTCTTCACGTTGTCGATGCTACTCTCGATGAAGTCGGCCTGACGGAAGATATCGGTAGACACATGCACATCGGCGGGCAGACTTTTCTGCAAGTCGGCGAGCGCACTGTCGATGTGTTGCGTAAGGTCGATGGTACTGGTGTTGGGCTGTTTGGTAACTGTGAGGAGCACAGCGGGATGCGCGCGCTCACTGGCCACTCCGAGCTTGGGCGACTGGTTGCCCACCTTGATGTCGGCCACATCGGCCAATGTGATGACGCTCTCGCCGTTTTTCTTCACGATACATGTGCCCAACTTCTCCACATCGTTGGTGGAGGTGATGCCACGAATGATGTACTCGTTGCCATACTTGTAGCGCACGCCACCGTTGGTGTTGGTGTTCATGCCACGTGTGCTGGCCATGATGTCGGCGAGCGTCACCCCGAAATGCTTCATCCTGCCCGGGCTGATGAGTATCTGGTACTCCTTGATGTCGCCGCCATGCACGCTCACCTGAGCCACACCGCCCGTGGAGAGGAGCCGCGGACGTATCACCCAATCGGCGTAGGTGCGCAGGTCCTGCTGCGAGGTGTGGTCGCTGGTGAGACTCACGATGAACACCTCGCCGAGGATCGACGACTGCGGCCCAAGCACGGGAGCGCTAACGCCCGCCGGCATCTGCTCACCCACAGAGGCGAGCTTCTCGCTCACGATCTGCCGGGCCAGATAGATATCGGTGCCCCAATCGAATTCCACCCACACCACAGAGAAGCCATTGGTCGACTGCGACCTCACCCGGCGCACACCGGTGCTACCGTTCACGGCCGTCTCAATGGGGAAGGTTACGAGTTGCTCCACCTCTTCGGTCGCCATGCCCCCGGCTTCGGTCATGATGACCACGGTGGGGGCGTTGAGGTCTGGGAACACATCGACATCGGTCTTGCTGGTAGAATACAAGCCGCCAATGACGAGCAGCACCGACGCCACCAACACCAATATTCTGTTCTCAAGCGAGAATCGTATGATCTTGTTTAGCATATCCTCCTACAATCAATGGTTATGGTTATGCGCCGGGATGGCGTTGGAGGCCGATGCCAATCGCACCTGCACAGCGCCCTTGGTCACCACGCGATCGCCTTTCTTCACTCCGGTGAGTATCTCCACACGCTCACCGTCGCTCTCACCGAGCGTCACCTCCTGCTTGCGATAGCCCTCCTCGTCCACCTGGATGTACACGAAGTGGACGCCTTGCTCCTCGGTGAGGGCGCCAATGGGCAGGGTTATGACGTTGGGACGGTTCTGCGTGATGAGGTAAATCTCCGCATAGGAGCCCTGCACCACGTCGCCCGTGTTGTTGAACTCGAAGATGACGGGGATGTATGAGTTGTTGACCTCGGCCGAACGACCATACGACTGTATGCGCCCACCCATGTCGGTGATGTCGTAGAGACGATCGCTGTAGCTCGTGCTAAACTTAGCGCCGCGTATCTTATTGAGCTCATTGAAGTGGCGCTCGGGAATCTCGGCGCGCAGATAGAGGTGCTTGTTCTGCGTGATGATGGCGAGGGGCTGTCCGGCCTCCACATAGTCGCCCCCATTGACGAGGCACTGCTTCAGGTAGCCACCACGCGGAGCGGTCACCACCACTCCACCCGCGCTGCGTGTGCGTTGCACGCTGGTGTAGGTGAGCTTGGCCGCCTCATACTCGGCCTTGGCCACAGCGAGGTCTTTCTCGCTAATAATCTTGTCCTTGATGAGTATCTTCGCGCGGGTGTAGTCGCGCTCAGCGCGCTCATAATCGATGCGTGCGCGCTGCACGGGGTCGCCATCGGCCGTCTGCATACCGGCCGACGTAATGGAGAAGAGCGTTGCGCCCGCGCTCACCTTCAGTCCCTCGCTGACGTGGTTCTTATACTGCACCCGTCCGCTGATGGTGGCCACCACGGTGGTTTCGTCGCACGAGGCCGACATCACCTTTCCGCTGGTGTGGATAACGCCATGGAACACGCCAGGCTTCACCACCTCCACCTGGACGCCAGCGGCACGCGCCTTCTCGGGCGAGAGGATAATCTCGTCGTTATGGGCACCCTCGGCCTCGTGGTCGTGTTGCTCGGTTTCCTCAGCGTGGTCATGGTCGTGATCGTGGTCGAGATGGTCGTGCGAATGGGCTCCGCAAGCGGTCATGCCAGCCACGAAGACGGCCGACAATAGGTAATAAGTGATTCTTCTAAGCATATTTCATTGGTGTTGATTACGTAGTTAAAACCGAATTGGTTGCAAAGATAAAGCAAAAGTCGTGCAACCTTGTTGCAAACATGCCGTCTCACCATCCCTATTGCCAACAAAAAAGCGGAGGCCAACGACCTCCGCTACAATAGTTTTCGATGCTTATTGTCTTACCCTCCTGTGGATTAGCTCTTATGCGTCATGATGTTGAGCACCATGTCGTCGGTGGCGCACATGGCCTCCTTGCCGATGCTCGTAAGGTTGTGAATGCTTCGGTCCACATCCTTGTCGATGATGCCCTCCGCCTCGGTCACATGCTTTCCCTCGCGCGCCAGCACGGCCGAGAGCAAGGCTGTCGACACGCCCGAACTGATTTTCAGGGCACAACTGGGCTTGGCTCCGTCGCAAATCATACCCGTGAGGTTGGCAATCATGTTTCTCACGGCAAAACAGATGTCGTTATACTCGCCTCCCATGAGGTAGGTAATGCCGCAGCTCGACCCGATGCTCGCCACCACACATCCACACAACGCCGAGAGCTTGCCGAGGCTCTGCTTGATGTAGATGGCCGTCAGGTGGCTCAGCGTGAGGGCGCGCACCAGCTCCTCCTCAGTGTTCTCGTTCTCCTCGGCATACACCACCACGGGGTTGGTGGCGCAGATGCCTTGGTTGCCCGACCCACTATTGCTCATCACGGGAATCATGGCTCCACCCATGCGCGCGTCGCAGGCCGATGCCGTTTTCGATATGATGCGCGAGAAGATGCTGTCGCCGAAGATGCCCTTGCTCAACGGACGATCCATGGTCTTGCCGAGGCAATGGCCGTAGTTGCCCTTGAGCGACGCCTGGGCGGCACCCATGTTATAGCGTTTCGACTCGAGGATAAACGCTATCTCATCGACGGGCGACGTGGTGGCAAAATCCCACACGGTCTTCAGGTTGAGCGCCACGCCATGCGTTTCGCCCTCCTCGCCCACACACATACGCTTATCGAGCAGCACCTGCCCGTTGCGTTCCTCGTAAACGAAGTTGGTGTGGCCACCGGCGATGATGGCTGTTGCCGTGTCGTCGCCACGCTCACACACCACCTCTATATAAAGCTTCTCCGTGATGTCGTGCTTCAACTTGATGTCGATGTGGTCCTCGCCGATATAGCGCTTGCCCTCCTCGAGGGTCTCGGGCGTGAGGTCCTTGATGACCTCCAACTGATACTCCGACTTACCAACGATGGCTCCCATGGCCACCGCGATGGGCAGGCCGATCATGCCTGTGCCGGGAATGCCCACGCCCATGGCGTTTTTCAGCATGTTAGCCGAGAGCCACACGCGTATCTTCTCGGGTCTGCCCCCCAGGTCCTCAGTGGCTCGGGCCACACAGAGCGCCACGGCCATCGGTTCCGTACAACCCACGGCAGGCACCACCTCTTGGTGGATGAGCGCCACGATCTGTTCTCTTATCTCCTTGTCAAGCATATAGTTAAATTTAAGGATTCGTCCTTTTGGGGTTCTCACGCCATGGCAACGCCGGGCGCGCTTCGGCCCTACTCCTCGCGGAGCTTTATCTCGCAGTTGTCGAGCGAGTCGATGATAGCGAGGCTCTCGCAGCGTATGCCCTCCTTCTCAATGACCTCCCTGCCGTTCTGGAAGGCTTTCTCGATGATGAAGCCCATGCCCACGAGCTCGGCGCCACTCTGCTTGCAGAGGTCGATGATGCCCTTCGCCGCATTGCCATAGGCCAGGAAGTCGTCGATGAAGAGCACCTTGTCGGTGGGCTGGAGATACTCCTTGGAGATGACCATGTGATACTCGCGCTGCTTGGTGAACGAGAAGACAGTGGTCGAGAGCATGTCGCCCATGGTCGACGGCTTTTTCTTCTTGGCAAACACCACTGGCAGGTCGAGCAGGAAGCCCATCATGATGGCCGGCGCAATGCCGCTGGCCTCAACGGTCAGAATCTTGTTGATGTCCGACGAAGCATAACGCCTGATAAGCTCCACGGCTATCTGCTTCATGAGGTTCGGGTCGAGCTGGTGGTTGATAAACTTGTCTACTTTCAGTATTCCGCCGGGGAAACACTTGCCGTCCTTCAGAATGCGATCTTTCAGTAGTTTCATGATTGGCTTTTTATTATTCGTTTTTTATAATGGGTGCAAACTTACATAAAAAATATGAATAGCCGAACGCTTGCCTTTAATAATATGGGGTTGGACCCCAAAATTTCTGCAAATGGCCCCCTTCGGGTATGGTCTTTTATGCTTACCTTTGCATTCCGAAACAATTCGAAAGGGGCCTTCGCCCCCTCACACATTCTTCTCAGCATGCAGATCGACATTCTTTGGCTTCGCAAATGGTTCGACACGTTCAACCAGCAGTATTTCGACGGCGGGCTGCCCACGCCCCGCTTCCACATTGGCCACTCGCGCACGCAGCTGGGCACCTTGTCGTACAAGCGCAAGCGTGGGTTGTTGCGCACGAGCCTCTACGACTTTGCCTTGGGCATGAGCAACTATTACGACCAATCGGAGCACCAGTTTCAGAGCGTGCTTCTCCACGAGATGATCCACCTGAGCATTGCCGCCTCAGGCCTCACCGACACCGCTCCCCACGGCGTGGTGTTCCGGGGCATGATGAGCCGGCTCAACCGCGAGGGGTGGCACATCCATGTCACCACGTCGACACGGGGCATGCAGAAAGCTTACACGGGGTCGGAGCGCGTCATCGGCCAATATCTGGTACTGGCCATCGAGCTTGCCGACGGTCGCCATTTCCTCTCGTCGGTGAGCCCGCGCCATGCGCGAGCGCTGAACGAGAGGGTGCAACGGGCGGGCGAGGTGCGGCGCGCCACATGGTACACCACGTCCGACCCGTGGTTTGCCGACATGCCGAAGGTGCGGTCGCTGAGGGGGCGTCGCGTCAGCGACGAGGTGTTTGCCAACAAGACGGCGCGCATGAAGCCCATTGCGTTCTAACCCCTTGCGGCAGCGTCTCTTCAGCGGGCCTGCGCACGAAAGTCGCTTGGCTTGAGGCCAGTCTTGGTCTTAAACTTGGAGGAGAAATAGTCGGGCGAGTCGAATCGGAGGCGATAGGCTATCTGCTTAACGCTCATGTCGGTGGTGGCAAGCAACTCCTTGGCTCGCTGAATGCGCAGCTCCTGCTGGTAAAGGGCTGGCGACACGCCCGCAAACTCCTTGAACAACTTACGAAAATTGCTATAGCTGACGCCCATGTCGCTGGCTATGTCCTGAATGGTGACGTCGGCCTCCAGCCCGTTGCGGATAAGCAGGCGGGCTTGGTTCACCAGGTCCACATGCTCATGGTTGCGGCTCAACCGCTTGGTTCGCTCCAACGAGTACATCAGACCCATGAGGTGGTTCACCATGCCCGCCAGCGTTTGCTGCACGTAGGGCGCCTCCACCTGCGCCACGCGCATGGCTTCTTCGTAAAGGTGCAGTATCTCGTCGGAGTAGCCCACGTGGTAAACGGGATGGTCGGGCGAGAGAAATCCGGCCTTCACCCGATGGTCCATGTTGATTCCCTTGAACCCAATCCAATGGCTCTTCCACCCCACCTCGCTGACGGGATGGTAGCTGTGCCACTCCCCAGGGAAGAGCAGGAACATATCGCCCGCCTTGAGGCTGTGCTCGCCGCCCTGCGTCGAGCGGAACACGCCCTCGCCCTCCGACTGGTAGAGCAACTGATACTCGCTGAGCACGCGCCCTTTCTCCACGGCAAAATAGTAGCCATCGGCATGGCCATGGGTGGGATATTCGTCGCCGGGCGCTATCTCCTCGTAGCCCACGGTGCTCACCGTGAGGCCCCACTCGGCATCGCGCTCATTGGCTATCAGGTATTTGCTGGTCTGCATGATAAATGGGCTTTAGGTAGAAATGTGGTTGCGCTATATCGCATTGCAAAAATAACAAAGAATCGACAAACGGCAAAGTCTATGCGCCTTTTTTTCGGTTTTTGCAAGGGCGCGGAGCCCCCCTCATCGGAACCGCGGTGGTACGCGCAGCACTATTGGGTGAACTCCCGACATGGGGTGTTGGGATTTTTGGTGAAAAAGTTGTGTCGCGATTTCGACTGAAATAGCGAATGTAATCGCCGTTGCACGCATGGGAAATCTAAAAAAATGAGCCACCAATTTGCGAAACATGCCTAACCGCGTCTCGGTTAGGCATGTTTCGCACTGCGGTTAGGAAGGTATCGTGCCTCGGTTTGGCATCTATCGCATTGCGAAAGATGGCCTTTCGCAGTGGGGGAAAGGCGTTATGGAGCTACAAACGGGCCTTTTAGATTACAACCTCCTGAATATTAGGCATTTGCAAAATTTAGCGAGAATCGCGTATTTGCGGCCAGCCACTCGCTTGCCGACGAACAAATGTTAAAAACAGGGGATGCTTGTAGTCCTTTTTCGGCAGCCTCCGCCGGCTACACCTCCACCATGATGGCGGCGATGTTCTTTTTCTTCAACGTTTGTACGATGGCCTTTGCCGTAGCCTGAGTCGCTTCGATGGGGATGGTTTTCTTTTCCGACTTCAGGATGTTGTTGAGAGCTGCCGCCGTGACGGGTTTGCCCGTACGGATCGTCGAGTTGATGGCGTTGATGATGTCGGCCTTTTGCGACTTGCTGACCTTGGTGAGCAACTGTATGTTGTAGTTGGGTTCGGGCTTCTCGGGCTCAGCGGGCTCGATGGGCTTCTCCGGCTCGGCGGGCTTCTCCGGCTCGGCGGGTGCTACAGGCTCCGTAGGCTCCGTGGGCGCTTCGGGAATTGCAGGTGCAATGGGCTCGGTGGGTGCAATGGGTTCGGTGGGCTCATATTGCTTGATCTCCACCAATTGGTTGTTGAATATCTCGATGAGTTTCGAGATGCCCATCGGCATGTCGGCCGTGGTTACATTGAGGTCCACGTCGATGCATCGCTTGCTCAGGAACTTCTCCTGACTAACGTCGGTTATCTCGGCCGAGTCGCCCGGCGCGGAGTATTTGGCCTTGAGCTCAAGCTTTTCCTCCTTCATGCTGCTCTCCGTAACGGTGGCTTGAAACCTCAGGTTCACCTGGTCGATTCGCAGATAGGGCACAGGGACAATGCAGAGCAACGGCATAGTGAGTCGGTTGACCACTCCTCCGCTCTCAAAATAGAACGTCATGGTGACAGGCTCAAGGCAACTCTCATCATCGTCTTTCTTCCTAAACACCACCCCGTTGAGATAATCGAGCGTGGCTTGCGCCGCCTCTTCCTGCGCATTGACACAGGCTGAGAGAGGCCCGCCGATGATGCGGTTAAAGTCGAGCTCGCCCAGTGGGGACTTCTGCAGCTCTTTTGGGTCGGTGACACGGGATTGAGGCATATTCGTTGGGGATTAATCGTTCGTGAATGGTGGTTTGCGGCAAGCCAGCCTACTCGTCGACCTTTCGGATGCGTAGGCAGCGGGTTCCCGCCAATTGTAACAGGCGCGCCATGCCCCCAGTGGGCGCATCGGCGTAGGCCTTGATGTTTACGCGTATGTTGTTGCGCACGTATTCGCTTCGTTGCAAGTCCTCCAAATCCTCATTGGAAGGCGACAGGCGCACCTTTATTTTTTGTTGAGGATAACACTTGTCCGACATGACGTTTACGTAAAAGGTGAGGTCGGCCTGGCTGATTTGCAAGAAAGGCAACGGCACCAACATCAGCAACGGCACGCGGAGGGTGTAAGGCTCGCCGTCCATCTGGAGCGAGAAGCTCACCATGATGGGCTCAGAGCGGTCGCCAGTGGCGTGGAACGCCGTGCGCTCAATGAGCTCAAGCAATCGCTCAGTGGCTTGTCGTTGCGCCTCAACGCAGTCGGTTAGCGTTTGGCACATCACGTCGTGGAGCCACAAAGCCTCGCCTGTGCTCTTCAATATCGAGGTCTGCTTGTGAGCGTTGGCCTTGTCGTTGCGCAGCAACTCACCGCTTGTCGTTGCGTCGTGGGTCATTTCTTGCGTTTGATATTACGGATTAAATTGCTAAATCTTCTCCCTTTGATACTATCGATGGCCTTCGAAAGCGACTCTGGGTCGTCCGATTTCTCGCTGGCAGATCCGCTTGAGCTTGATGGTGCCACTACTCTTTTGAACCTGTTGGGCATAAGCCTACGGCTTGAGGACGAGCTTGATGAAGCCCCACCAGAGGCTGACGATGACCCGCTGGAACCCGACGACGAGCCTGTGGAAGGCCTAACATAGGTACCGCTGGAACTCGAAGATGAGCCTGTGGAAGGCCTAACGTATTGTCCGGTTGTCGACGACGAGCCTGTGGAAGGCCTAACATAGGTACCGCTGGAACCCGAAGATGAGCCGGTGGAAGGCCTAACGTATTGTCCGGTAGTCGAAGATGAGACCTTGTCTTGCTCTTCTTTTTCTTTGCATTTTCTCTCCTCTTCCTTGCGTTTCTGCTCCTCTTCCTTGCGTTTCTGCTCCTCTTCGTCTAAGCGTTCCCGCCGCTTTTTCACAGCCTCCACGAGGGCGGCAATCTTGTTGCAACGCGCCTCCTCTTCCTCTATGACGCGAAGTATTCGTTTCAGTTCTTCCTCGGCAAGGCGCAGTTTGCGCTTTTTCACACCTTGCACAAGGCCGGCAATCAGGCCGTAGCGGTACTTGTCCTCCGCCTCTTTCTTCTTCCGTTCTTCCTCCTTTTGCTTCTGTCGTTCAAGCGCTTGCTGTGCTTCGATGCGCTCTTTCTCCACCATGTCGTTCTTGTGGATGGCCCGTTGGCGCGCGGCCTCAAGCTTCATATCCTCCACTTCCTTGGTGGTGAGCGTCTCCTGCACGACGAGGTTGTTGGCAAAGAAGTCGAGCATCTTCGCCATGCCCGATGGTATGTCGCCCGTCGAGGCCCTGACGTGTACCCCCATCTTGCTTTGCATGGATACCGACTTCTCGTCCTCCTCGACGCCCTGGTATCCCTCCGAGGCAAACTTCGCCTCCATCTTCTCGTTGTCGCACGCCGTGATGTCGGCCGTGAACGACAGGTCTACATGCTCAATGCGCATGTAGGGAATGGGCACGATGGTCATGAGCGGCACCGTCATGCGTGTCGGCACGCCTTCCATGATAAACGAAAAGCTCACGGTGATGGGCTCGGCGCCCTCAACGTCGAGATGCGATTCGGTCATGGTGAAGCCGCGGATGTAGTTTAAGGTGGTCTGCGCAGCCTCGGCCTGCGCTTGCACGCAAGCAGCCAGCGGTCCGCCGATGATGTTTCCGAAGGGGATGGAATTGAGGGCGCTCACGACCTGCCGACTGGCGTTAGTGTTGGTTCCATCTGGCATAACAGGGTGGGTTTATCGTTGGAATGATGTAGCCTTCTTGAGGTTTTGTTGTGCCTCATCAACATTCTTCAGTATCTCCATCGCGCGTTTCGACTCATGTCGATTGATGGTGAGTACGAGATGGCACTGCGGGCAGCGCAGTCCGCTGGCTGATAACAGTTCGCTGATGCTGGTGGGGATGAAAGCCCCGCACTTCGGACAGTTCAGTCCAGGTGTCTTTTGTTGGTTGCTGTTCATAGCTAATGGGATGAATGGTTAATGATTAAATGGGTCCTTGTTCAACACCTGGATGTTGTTCTCGGTGGCTTGCAGCAGTCCGCGCATGCCGTCGGGCAGCAGCACGGGCTCCAGTTTGATGTGTACCTTCACGTTGGTCATCTTCTGCACATCCTTCTGCGTCTCACTGGGCGTTACGCCTGGCCTCAACATTCGCACGCGGACTCCGGCGGCCGCAATGGTCTGTTCGATCTCTGCGTCGTCGGTTTCCACACCCTCTTGCGTCGACTGGATCTTCGTTTGCAGTTGCTGCTTGAGCAGCGGAAAACGCTTTCGGAAGTCCTTTTGCTCCTTCTCGCTGACAGAAGTGTTGATCTCTATCTGCGCTTCCATGTCGAATGTGGCCTCGGCAACACGTAGCACAGGCAATGGAAGCAGCGACAGCTTGGGGATCGACACGATCTGCCGTTGGCCGTTGGCGTCGGTCATCTCGAAGTCCACCATCTTGAGTTTCTCGTGGCCGTCAGGGCCGTCGGCGGGTTCCAGCGCATAGGTGCGCAACACCCTCAGGTAGTCCTCGGCCGCTTTCTGGTCGGCCGCAATGGTCGATTCGATCATGGCGGTGAGCATCTCGGCCAGGCTCATATCCATCGAGTAAGTGCTCTCGTTGACTTTCTTTGGTTTGCCTTCAGTCATAGTGCATGGTCAGAGGTTTATGAATCGGTGATCTTTACGCCGCCCTGGGTCGACACTTTGAGCGTAACGCTTTGAATGACGCTTTCGGGCAGGGCCGCCAGTTGTTCGGCATCGACAATGACCTCCATCGACGCGACGCTGCTGGGCAGCATCGACACAATGCTTTCGAGCGTCGACGGGGGGTCGCTTGCGGCAGCCTCGCCACACTGTTGCTGCGGCTCGCCAACTGGCTCGTGAGGCGTGTCGCCGTGCGCCTCGCCGCTGTTGGCAATGGCGAACCGGAACGAGAGTTCCATGTCGCCAATGGTTACGGCGGGCAGGTTCAACTGGCTCAGCACTCCCGCCTCGCGATATTGCTTGGCGAGCGCTTCGGTGAGGAGGTTAGCCTCGTGCTGCGCTAACAGTACGTCGCGCAGCACCGAGGCTATCACAACTTGCAGATTTGCCATAATGAAATGGTTTTTAGGATACGAATACGATGCGTTGCAACTTGTCGGCCGACACCTTGTAGGCGCCCTTCTCATTGAAGACGAGCAACATTTCGTCGCCATTCTCCAATAGGCTTGGAGCCTTTTTGCCGCTGAGTGGTATGCATTTCACGGTCTTGGGCTGGTAAGCGCCCCGCCCGTTGCGGTACGATACGGAGATGGCGGCATAGCCATTGACCAACGATGTCTGGTCGGCCGACACCTGCAACGTGCCGTTGGGGTCGATGACCTCGGTCGAATCGTCGAGCACTCCCAGCAATCGGTCGATGCCACGTGGCATCTCTCCCTCGCTGGCCGTGATGGTGATGTCCATCGTTGTCTCCACGCTGTAGCGCGAGTCGCGGGTGGCACCCGAGTCCTTCTTCGATGAATAGCTGGCCGCTATGGCCGGCGCCGCCGAGGCTTTCGCTTCCGTTACAATGGGCATGGCTGAGGCCGTGATCGACGTCATCCCCCCTGAGGCGTTGTCGGACTTGGCCGCAGCCGCCTGGGTCGACGTGCCGCCCTTGGCTTTTCCGCCCTCTGCGCCAGGGGCGGGCTTGGCTGAAGCGCCACCCGCTGGGGCCGTCTGGGGTGATGAGGAGGGTTTGCTCCTACCACCCGACGTCGTGTTGAGGATGGGCGTTCCACCGCTTCCCACCGACGCCACCACCGCCGACAGCGCATCAACCTTGGCCTTGAACGTATAAGTCATGTTTGTGATGGAGAGCCTGGGCACGGGCATCAAGGTGAGCAGGGGCACCCGCATCTTCACCTGTTTGCCGTCGCGGAGGAAACTCATGGTGACGTAGACGATTTGTCCTTGTCCCTTTTCGTCCACATTCAGGCCCTCTTCGCGTATGTAACTAAGCGTTTCCTTGGCCAGGTCGCGCTGTGCTTTGATGGCCGCTCTTAACGGATTGCCAATGATCTTGTCGAACGACAGCGTTCCAAGCAGGTTCAATGAGTCGGCGACAAATGCCTTGTCGACCTGCACCTCGTTGAGTTCCTTGATCTGGTCGGCCATCGAAGGTTGGCTCGTCTCACTGTTTTCCAAGGCCGATTGCAAGCCGTTGGCGCCGCTGGAGGTGCCGTCCTGATTTGCGCCGAGCATGTTTTCCTCCTGCTGTTCCAAGTCGCCGATGTTCAGGTTTGCACCGTTGGAAGCGGTCCCCTGGCTGGCAGCTGCACCGCTTTCGCCACCCTTGGCGTCGCCTTGGGCGCTACCGGCCTTGCCGTTCTCGCCTTCACCACCTGACGAAACTAAATTCTTGATCACGCCCATGGCGGTTCCCAAGAGATTGCCGCCGCCCGTTCCAGACTGGCCTTGGGCACCTTCGCCACCCGCTGCGGGCGTCTGTCCCGTGGGCTGTGTGTTGCTGGCAGGAGTTGTCCCCGTGCCTTTGTTCTTGTCGTCTGGCATAGTCGGTTGCTATTTGGTTACGTTGATGACCAGCATTTTCTCACCGGCCTTTACACAATAGAATCCCTCTTTCTTAAACACACAGAGCACACCGGAGTCGTCGGAGGCCTTCTGGCAGTCATCGTTACTGACGATAGTGCCAGCGTGATTGTCCTTGTATTCGTACAGTTTGATGTCGTTGGGCGCATAATAGCCCTCATTGTTCTTGTACGAAATGTAGGTGCTTCCTCCGCCCGCCAAGCTTACCACCTGATCGGAGACGTGCAGTTCACCCTTGGTGTCAATAGAGTCGATAGAGCTGTTGAGCATTTCCAGCACCTTGGCCATACCGGCCGGCATGTCGTCCTGTCCCGCCTTGACGTTCACGTCCATCGTGTATTCCACGCTGTACTTGGAGTCGCGTGTGGCGGTAGAGTCTTTCTTGCTCGATATGCTGGTGCTCATTTCCACGCTGCCGCTGGCCACAAGCGCATTGAATCCCACCTTCGATTTCATTCCAGCCTCAACGGCGAGCGACTTGTGGTCGGTCTTTGAGGTGGACGCTGCCGCCGAGATACGCGCCTTGAAGGCGATCTCGATCTCTCGGATGGCCAGATAAGGAATGGGCACAATGGTCAGCAATGGCAGGCTGAGCATCACCGATCGCCCGTCCTTGCGGTACTCAAAGTTCACGTAAACGGCTTTGTGCCCGCCGTCTCCGTTATCGGTGAGTCCCACGTCGCGTATAAACTCCCATGAGCTTTTTGCCGCCTTGGCCTGCGCTTCGACACAGGCCGCCAACGGTCCGCCAATGAGTGTTCCAAACGGCAACGATTGCAAGGCATTGGTAGCGATGGTGGAAGGAGTCGTGTCAATGGTTGCCATAACCTTGTAACAATACTCTGTTAATTCTTATGTAATCGATTGAAAATGAGAGAGTTAATTAACGTAATATAACTAATAAAATTTGGTTAAGTGGC
>JABLTL010002260.1_pt1 | contig 32662 bp, 31 predicted proteins | sample 7160151 | NCBI WGS metagenome assembly JABLTL01 (sample SAMN14651223, study PRJNA627086) | human gut metagenome | isolation source: feces | host: Homo sapiens
GAAGCATTTCTTTTCTTTTATCTCCGTATCCTGGGGCCTTAACTGCTAATACGTTTATCACTCCTCTTAATTTATTTAGGATAAGAGTAGATAAAGCTTCCTGTTCTACATCATCACAAATTATTACTAATTTTCCTGAGTTTTGCATTAATGCTTCTAGTAATGGTAATATTTCTTGAATATTGCTTATTTTTTTATCTGTTATCAAAATATATGGATTATCCATAACTGCTTCCATTTTTTCTGTATCTGTTACCATATATGGAGAAACGAATCCTTTATCAAACTGCATTCCTTCTACCACAGTAAGTTCTGTATTTGAAGTTTTTGATTCTTCTATTGTTATAACTCCATCTTTTGAAACTTTTTCCATTGCTTCTGAAATCAAGTCTCCAATTTCTCTATCATTTGCAGATATACTTGCTACTCTTGCAATATCCTCTTTGCCGTTTACTGGTGAACTTATTTTTCTCAATTCTTCAACAGCCATATCTACAGTTTTTGACATTCCTCTTTTTATTGCCATTGGATCTCCACCAGCAGCTACATTTTTAACACCTTCTTTAATCATGCTTTGTGCTAAAACTGTTGCTGTTGTAGTACCATCACCTGCAACATCATTTGTTTTTGTAGATACTTCTTTAACAAGTCTTGCTCCCATGTTTTCAAATGGGTCATCTAATTCAATTTCTTTAGCTATTGTAACACCATCGTTTGTAATAAGTGGTGCACCAAATTTTTTATCTAGTACAACATTTCTTCCTTTTGGTCCAAGTGTTACCTTAACCGTATCTGCTAATTTATTTACACCATCTAATAAAGATTTTCTTGCATCTTCTCCAAATTTAATTTCTTTTGACATTTTAAATTCCTCCTCAAAATCAATTTAATTTACTTTCCATTCTTTTATATCCTTAATTGCAAAAGCCCTTTGCGCATTTTTATCAACGTCTATTGCATTTAATATCCATTGTTCTTCTGGATGCCATTGTGTAGCTTTAAACTCAACCGACATTGGTATAATATTTCTATATTTTGTTTCGCCTTTCCAATTTGTATATAAAATTGTTACTTTCTTTTTTTCTTCCATATTTTCACATAATTAATCTTGTTTACTCAAAATTAATTCCTTTCTCTTTTCACCCATTAGGGACAGCCTTTCTTGGGCAAAAATTATTTTTTCTAAAAGTTTGTTTCGTCCAAAAAGGGGCGTCCCTATTGGGCGATTATTCTGCTATTGCAAGAATATCGTTTTGTTTTACTATTATGTAGTCTTCGCCTTCATATTTTATTTCAGTTCCTGCATATTTTGTTATTACAACTTTATCTCCTGCTTTTACATACATTTTTATTTCTTTTCCGTCTACATTTCCACCAGGTCCTACTGCAATTACTTCTGCAATTTGTGGTTTTTCTTTGCTTCCTTCTGAAAGAATTATTCCACTTTTAGTAGTTTCCTCAGCTTTTGTCATTTTTAATACAACTCTGTCTGCTAATGGTTTTAACATATTAAATTACCTCCTTGTTTTATTACCAAAGTTTTTTTACCTTTAATAATTGTCATATTCAGAATTCTAACACTGTTCTCAATTTTGTAATCCATTTCTTAGCACTCTTTCTTTATGACTGCTAATAATTTATACCTTTTATTAGCAAATGTCAATAGAGATTGCTAATTTTCACAAAACTTTCACATTTTTGAGTATTGCGCCTTCAGCACTCAATCTATGCTGATATATTGTATTTTATGCTATTTTCATGTATAATATAAGTATATCCTTTTTATGAGTTTGGCGGTCTCTTTATGATGTACTCTTTCTGGAACATGATTCCTGGAGACGCCCTGTTTGCAGAAATTGATAAACTCAAAGAAGGTCGGCAAAAAAGGTTTTTCCTTATGATCGCCGAAGAAGCACTTGCATACAATGTAAAGTATGACGCTTCTTTTACCTTTGCAGAATTCAAAACTGCAAACTATCCCAGTCACGAGAGTTACTTTTCTCATGACCTTGAAGAAGAGAATGATGACTAACTTGGTTAACCCATTTTTTTCACCTTTCTTACCACCAATCCAAGAAAGTCCCCTTATCATTCTTGCCATAAGTTTTACACATAGTTTGATTACGGGGACTTTCTTTTTTATTATTCTAAAATTTTCTATATATTCTTTTTTGCAACAGATATTAATCCTACAAATAATGGTTGAGGTCTATCTGGTCTTGATTTAAATTCTGGATGAAATTGTGCTGCTATAAAGTATGGATGCTCTTTTATTTCTACTATCTCTACTAGATTTCCATCTGGAGATGTTCCTGAGAATACCATTCCTTTTTGTTCCATTTCTTTTTTATACTCGTTATTAAATTCATATCTATGTCTATGTCTTTCTGATATTTCTTCAGAACCATATAGCTTGTTTGCAAGTGTCTCTTTTGCTAATACACAAGGATATGCTCCTAGTCTCATCGTTCCACCCTTTTTAGTTATGTTCTTTTGGTCTTCCATTATATGTATTACAGGATTTTTGGTATCTGGATTAAATTCTACTGAATCTGCATCTTTTAAGCCTAAAACATCTCTTGCAAATTCTATTACAGCCATTTGCATTCCTAAACATATTCCCAAGAATGGAATATTATTTTCTCTAGCATATTTTACAGTCTGAATTTTTCCTTCAATACCTCTATTTCCAAATCCTCCTGGAACTATAATTCCATTAAATTTTCCAAGTATATCTTTTGCGTTCTCTGTATTTATCGTTTCTGAATCAACAAATCCAATTTCTACATCAACTTCATTGGCATATCCAGCATGCTTTATGCTCTCAACAACAGATAAATACGAATCTTCCAATTTTATATATTTTCCTACTATTGCAATTTTTACTTTTCTTGCATTTGCATCTTTATATTTTTTATCTACATTCTTAAAATGCTCTATCATCTTTTCCCATTCTTCGTTTTTAGGTTCTGTTTTTTCTAGTCTCAAATGTTTACAAATACTCGTTGCTAACCCTTCTTTTTCTAACATAAGTGGCACTTCATATAAATTTGATGCTGTCATGTTTGCAATTACATTTTCTGGTCTAACATTACAGAATAGAGCTATTTTATTTCTAATATTTTCTGTTATTGGAAGTTCTGTTCTACACACTAATATGTCTGGTTTAATTCCTAAAGATTGAAGTTCTTTTACTGAATGTTGTGTTGGTTTCGATTTTAATTCATTCGAACCTGTTATGTATGGTAATAATGTAACATGTATATATACAACATCTTCTGGATTATTTTCTATTCCAACTTGTCTAATAGCCTCTAAAAATGGTAGGCTTTCTATATCTCCAACTGTTCCTCCAATTTCTGTTATTACAACATCTGCACCATCTTTTCCAAGTGAATATACTTTTTCTTTTATTTCATTTGTTATGTGTGGAATTACTTGAACAGTTTTTCCTAAGTAATCTCCTCTTCTCTCTTTTTCAATTACACGTTGATAAATTCTTCCTGTTGTTATGCTCGAATTTTTTGTTAAATTCTCATCAGTAAATCTTTCATAATGTCCTAAATCCAGGTCCGTTTCTGCTCCATCATCTGTTACAAAAACTTCTCCATGCTCGTATGGGCTCATTGTTCCTGGATCAACGTTTATATATGGATCAAACTTTTGGTTTGCAACTTTATATCCTCTATTTTTTAATAATCTTCCAAGAGACGCTGCCGTAATTCCTTTTCCCAAACCAGATACAACTCCACCTGTTACAAATACATATTTTGTGCTCATTTTTTACTCCTCCTATTACCTATAAAAACAAAATAAATAGGCTAAAAATACCTAAAAAGGTGTTTTTTTTTAGCCTATTTTTATTACGCTTTAAACTAATTATTATTTTAACAAATATTTTTCATTTTTTCAATACTATTTATACCATTTAAAACTATTTACTACTTCTTTTGTATATTCTTCTAAACTATCATATAAATTTTCATCATCACTATAAGTACTTGCCGAAATAAATGCAATTTTATCTCCATTTAGCAAATAATAGCAAAATTCCATGTTATCTTTATATCCAATTAACATTTCCAGTGCATCATACCCATTGTCTGTTGTTAAAACTTCTACCTGATAGTTATCAAATCCCATATATTCATAAAAGTATCCTTCAAGCAAATCTCTTAGGTCATTTATCTTCATTTCTTCTCCAAAACTGTTATCGCCATAAGATACTGTTATTGTTTCAGGATAACTATGTGTATCATCTTCAGTCGACGTATTACTTACATTCATATATTTATAATACATCCATGTTTTTTCTGCTGATTCTTCATCTGCATCCGCTATTTTATACTCATTCCAAGTATTATCTATTGAGAAGCTAACATTATTATCATAAAACTTTTTCTTTGATTGACTAATTAATCCAAATGATAAGAATATTCCGGCTATCAATATTGCAGATATTACAACAGCAATAGCACCTTTCCAGTACTCATAATGTACTTTTATATTGCTTTCAGCTTCTTCGCAATAATAATACTTCCCTTTATATTTTTTTATAATGCGCAAACTATACAAATAGTTGATGTACTCTTTTGAATTCTTATTATTAATCTGTTCTAGTAGTTCTTCTTTTTTTACTGCTTTTTCTTTTTCAACAACATTTAATCTCTTAAAAGCCTCTTTTGCCACATTTATTGCTTCTTCTTTAAATTCTTGTTTTTCCTTGTTATCAGATGAAAATAGTTTTATCCTATTTACACGTAACATTACTTTTCTTTTTAATACTATTCCTAGAGTATAAGAGCCAAACAAAGCAAATACTAATGATAACAAGAAATCTTGTAATATGTTAAGAGAAATGCTCGATTTTGAATATAATCCTTCAATTTCATTAAACCCAATTTGTATATTAGACTTAAGCAATAATACTATTGGTATAAATATGAAAGCCATTATAATAACATTTACTAAGGATAAAATTGCAATTATCCATGGTAACTTTTTATCAATTTTTCCTCTTAATAATTTATAACCCCAATATTCAAAAAGCCCTAAAAATACTAACATTCCCAATAGTGCAACAAAATCCGTATATATGTATGCACCTACAGTTAATGCACAAAATAATAATCCTAGAATTAATCCCCCAATTATTCCTAAAAAATACTTTTTTTCTTTTTTCTTAGTTTCCATGCTAAATTCCTTTCCTTATTTTTTCTTCTATAATATAACATAAGTATATCTTAAATTACAAGATACAATTTTTACGACAAAATTATGCAGGAGGATTCATTATTGCCTGTATTTCTTCATCTTGTCTTAATTCTGGAACTATAAAATCGTAAGCTCTTTTATCTTGTTTTATCGCTTCTATTGCTATTGTTTTATCTGAGCGTAAGCGTTTGCTTGCATATTTTACAATTAAGCCTTTATTTTTCACAGATTCTAGTACAACATCGTAATCGTCTCTTAATTCTTTACTTACATAATATAAAATTTGTCCATCTGTTTTTGCAGCTTTAAGTACTAGTTCCTTGTCTGCCTTTAATTCATCTGATGCATAACAAAGAACCCAGCCTTTTTTCTCAACTGCTTGCATCAATATTTCTCTATCTGCTTTCAATCTTTTTGAGGCAAATTCTAATGCTCCACCATCTTTTGTAACGGCTTTCATTACTAGCTCTTTGTCGTCTTGTAATTCAGGAGATGCTGCATCTAATAAAAGACCATCTTCTTCTACTGCTTTTTCAACATAGTCTCTGTCATTACTATGTTCTTTTACATCGTCATAAGTGTACATTTTTCAAGCCTCCCTCGCATTCCAACTATAGTGCACTTGTTTTATATTCTATGTTTTCCATGTATGGATATATTTCTTTTAATCTCTTGTGTGTAATTATTGTTAAACGTGGCAATGGATTTTTTAAATCTTCTGTTAGTAACTGCTGTGTATAGCAATTTTCTGATGTCTTGAATAATTGATATCTGTTTCTAACATATGTGTAAAAAATTATATACCCATTATCTAATTCGTTTTCCATGCGTTCAAATGAATATTTGCCGTCCATGCTCTCTCCTTTATTCAATCATATTTTTAAAATCTTGCTCTGACAAAATTATAACTCCTAGCTCTTGTGCTTTTGTTAATTTCGAGCCTGCTTCTTCTCCAGCTAACACATAGCTCGTCTTTTTAGAAACCGAACCAGATACCTTGCCTCCAAAGCTTTCTATTATATCACTTGCTTCTTGTCTTGTATAGTTTTCTAGGCTTCCTGTTAATACAAATGTTTTCCCTGCGAATCTATCATCTGTATTAGTATTTTCATTTTGTATTACCTCAGTATTTACTCCTGCCTCTTTTAGCCTATTTATTAAATCAACTGTTTGTGGTTGTCTAAAGAATTCGTAAATACTTTGTGCTGTAATTTCTCCAACATCATCTATCATGCTTAATTCTTCGAAACTTGCTTCTGCAATTTTGTCTATTGATTTGTATTTTTTGCATAATCCTTTTGCAGATTTTGTTCCTATATGTCTTATTCCAAGTGCTGTTAGTAACTTAAATAAATCATTGTTTTTGCTTGCATTTATTGAATCTATTAAATTTTGAGCAAATTTCTTTCCATTCTTTTTAAGTGATGCAATTTCTTCTGCTGTTAATGTGTAAATGTCAGCAATATTTTTTATTAAACCTTTATCTACTAATTGTTCTAATATTTTTATTCCAAGCCCATCTATATCCATTCCTTCTTTTGAGACGAAATGTGCAAGATTTCTTAATATTTTTGCACTACATTCTATTCCTATACAACGTGCAACGGCTTCACCATCTTCTCTTACAACTGGTGCTCCGCAAACCGGACATACTGTTGGCATAACAAATTCTCTTTCAGTACCATCTCTCTTTGATTTTATAACATCAACAACTTCTGGAATTACGTCTCCTTGTTTTTGAATTACGACTGTATCGCCTATTTTTAGGTCTTTTTCTTTTATAAAATCTTCATTGTGAAGTGTTGTTTTTGAAATAGTTGAGCCTGCGACCTTAACTGGTTCTAATATTGCAGTCGGTGTAAGTGCTCCTGTTCTTCCAACTTGACATACGATGTCTAAAAGTTTTGTCTCTTTTTTCTCTGGTGGATATTTGTATGCAATAGCCCACTTTGGCACTTTATATGTTGTTCCTAATATCTCTCTTAAACGTAAATTGTCAACCTTTATAACTGCACCATCTATTCCAAATGATAGATTTTCTCTATCTTCTCCAATCTTTTTTATTGCTTCTATTGCCTCATCAATTGTGCTACATAATGTTCTTACTGGCACTACATTAAATCCTAATTTTTGTAGCTTGTCTAATTCTGTAAAATGTGAATTTTCAGAATCAAATGTATCTTCATCATATTTTTGCACATTAAATATAAAAATATCTAGCGGTCTTGTTGCGGTTACCTTTGAGTCCAATTGGCGAAGAGAACCTGCCGCTGCATTTCTTGCATTTGCAAATAGACTCTCGTCTAATATTTCTCTTTCTGCGTTCATTTTTTCGAACTCTTTTGTTCCGATGAATACCTCTCCACGAACCGTAATATCTATTTTTTCTTTTAGTTCTTTTGGAATATGTGAAATCGTTTTTAAGTTATCTGTTACATCTTCTCCAATCAGGCCATTTCCACGTGTTGCACCTTGCACAAATACTCCTTTTTCATATTTAAGTGCAGTAGATAGTCCATCAATCTTTGTTTCCACAACATACTTTAGCTCCTCATGATTTTCTTCTGCAACTTTTCTAACTCTTGTATCGAAATCTCTCAATTCTTCAAAAGAAAATATATCTTGAAGGCTTTGAAGTGGTACTTCATGTACCACTTGCTTGAATCCTTCTTTAACATGACCTCCAACCTTTTGAGTTAACGAATCACGAGTAACAAGCTCTGGAAATTCTTTTTCCAAAGCTTTTAATCTGTTCATCATCATATCATACTCGTAATCAGTTATTGCAGGGCTATCCATATCGTAATATAATTTTGCATAATACTCTAATTTTTCTCTAAGTTCTTTAACCTCTGTTTTCGCTTGCTCTAACTCCATTATTATATAAGTTCCTCCTACAAAACTTTATAATTGTTCTCCACAATTATTGCAGAATTTGTTACCTGCATCATTTGGCATTTTGCACTTTGGGCAAACCTTTTTTGATGTTTTTGCCTTACCACATTCACTACAGAATTTACCATCTGCTGGGTTTACATGACCACATTCACAAGTCCAGCCTTCAGCTGTTGTATCATCAGCTTTAGCATCTTCTTGTTTACTTAAATCCATTCTGCTTGCATCATTGTTTTGATTCCATGGTCCGTTTGCAGCATTTTGCATCATTCCATTTGTTGACATATTCATCATTCCTATTCCCATGAATCCATTTGCTGCTCCATTTTCATTTTTTGCTGCATTTTCAACAGCATTTGAATATGCTCCAACCATTCTTCCTTGTTGCATGTAAGAGTTTGAACTTAATTCGTAATCATCAATCTTCTTTGCAGAATCATCTGTTAATGTTACAGATTCAACAGCAAAGCAAACTATTTCTATTCCTCTTTCTCTTATTTTTGCATCAAATACCTTTTCATCCATCATTTCTCTTATTTCATCTGTTTGGCTTGGCATTTCTAGAACTGGGACTTTGTATTTAGCTGTACCAAGCTCATTTGCAACATTTTGGAATACAGACATAACTTCTGTTCTTAATTGCTCTACTAATTCATCTTTTTTATAAATATCAGCAGTTCCTGCTAATTTGCTCATAAACAAAGCTGGGTCTGCAATTCTAAAAGTATATTTTCCAAAACATTTTACTTCTACTCTTAGTGGTGTTAAAGTATTTGTCATTTGGTTTGGAATTGGGTGTGACCAATCTTGGAATGGAATTGGTGCCGCTGTTCCAAATTTATTATCTATTATTTCCTTTGTGTTGAAGAAAAATACTGCTTGTTGTTTAGCACTTGCTCCATTATATGTAAAACGTTGCCACATTTCTTTAAATACTGCTCCAAATTGTCCTGCAAAGAATGAAGGTGTAGAAGAACTATCAAAAGTATATACTCCTTCTTCTGCCGTTGCATCTATTACTCTACCATTATCAAATATAATTGCACATTGTCCAGGTGCTACTATAATTGTACTTTTGTTTGATATAACTCCATTTGGAGTAGTTTTCTTAACCATAAGAATATCATTTGTCATGTTTTCACATCTAATTGCTTCCTTCCATTGATCATGCATTGTACTTCCTATTGCACTTGCTGCTGCTTTAATTAATCCCATAATTTTTTCCTCCTAAAATTAATTTTTACTTTTGGTCTTTAAATAATTTATTCTGCGCAGGCCTTAATTTACAAGGCCCGCACAAACTTTACCCTATTTTTTCTAAGTTTGATAATGCCCAGCTATGTTCACCCGTTGTTATTACACTTCCACAATACTCGCATTTACCTGATGATGTTATTTGTGTTGGTGCTCCACAGTTTGGACAATTTGTTGTATTTATTTCAATAGAACCTGGTTTTGTCTTTTCGCCTGTTGTTCTAATAAAATCAAGTTTATATGTGCTATATCTATCAGTTGTCTTATCACCTTTTACTATTTTTCCTGTTGTTTCGTCTATTATATAATCATTCATTCTAGATTTCAATACAACAGTTAAAACATCTTTATTTCCAGTTTGCTTGAAGTCTGCTAACTTAACTGATAATACGCAAATTCTTTCCATTACATTTATTTGTTTTCTGTCTATATAACCTTGTAATTGCTTTTGATGTTGTTCAAATAGCTCATTTGTTTCAAATACTCTAATAGTACTCCAATCTCTTGCGGTCCACGCTTCTTGCAATTTTACGAATAAACTTCTAGTCCAAGATAAGAACTCTTCTTTATTAAACATCTCATCAACTGCTTTAACTTTTCTTTCAACATTTTCTTCAGAATCAAAATTAGATGCTGGTTGATACGTTTGAACTGGTCTAATTGGAGTGTGTTTATTCTTTGAGGAAATAGCATAAGCTATAGCAATTATAATAATAAAAGTTATTATTGTTCCCCACGAAGAACCTCCGCCACTACTATGGCTTGTTCCTCCATAACTAGAACTGTAATCATCGTCGTCCCAACTGCTCCATGAGCTTCCGCTATCCCACGAACTGTCGCTATCCCATGAGCTACCACTGTCGTAATCTTCAAAACTTCCCACATCTGCAATTGATGTTTTATAATCAATCGTAACTGTTGAAATAAACGTTATTAAAAGCAATGCAATGAATATTTTCTTTAACTTTTTCATATTTTCCCCCTTTTTATATTTCTTAGTATTATCCTATTCTTTCTAAATTTGATAGTGCCCAATTATGTTCTCCAGTTGTAATTACGCTTCCACAATATTCACACTTTCCAGCCGAAGTTATTTGTGTTATTGCTCCGCAATTTGGGCAATTTGTCGTATTTATTTCGATAGGCCCTGGTTTTGTTTTCTCTCCAGTGGTTCTTATAAAATCAAGTTTATAAGTACTGTATCTATAAGTTACTTTATCACCTTTTATAACACCACCTGTTGTTTCATCTACTATATAATCAACCATTCTTGATTTTAATACAACTGTTACCACATCTTTAAATCCTGTTTGTTTAAAATCTGCCAATTCTACAGATAGTACTTGAATTGCTTCCATTATATTTATTTGTTTTCTATCTATATAACCTTGTAACTGTTTTTGATGCTGTTCGAATAATGCACTCGTCTCAAATATTCTAATAGAGTTCCAATCTCTTGCGGTCCATGCATTCTGTAATTTTACAAACAAATTGCTGGTCCAAGACAAGAATTCTTGTTTATCAAATAGTTCATCAACTGCTTTAATTTTTCTTTCAACATTTTCTTCAGTATCAAAATTATAAGTTGATTGATAATGGTATGATGTCTTTTCATCGTCAGAATGGTTATTTATATACATCAACGTAAGTAAGATAACAATAACAGCAACAAACACAAATATAAATGCAAACATAATTATTCCCGCTTCTGTACTATTCATTGGTGTTCCAGTACCACTATAGCCACTGCTACTACTATAACTTCTATCATCACTTCTTGATGAGCTGCTTCCACTGTCCCACGAGCCACTTGAACTGCTGCTTCCACTGCTCCATGAGCTACTATCATAATCTTCAAAGCTTCCAACATCTGCAATTGATGTTTTATAATTAGTTGAAAAAGTTGAAATTATCATTATTAATAGTAATAACATTAATATTTTCTTTAATTTTTTCATGTTATTCCTCTTTTATATTCTTTAATATTATTATCCTATTCTTTCTATATTTGCTAGTGCCCAATTATGTTCTCCAGTTGTTAATATGCTACCACAGTATTCACATTTACCAGAAACAGTTATCTGAGTTTCAGCTCCGCAATTAGGACATTGAACTGTATTTATTGAGTCAGATGTTTTAACTCCAGTTTTTCTTATAAAATCCATCTTATACATTCCATATCTAAATATAGTTTTATCACCTTTTACAATATTTCCTGTAGTTTTATTTATTATATAATCACGCATTTTTGATTTCAACACAATTGTAATTACATCTTTATCACCAGTTTGATTATAGTCTGCTAATCTTATAGATTGAACACTAATATCTTCCATAACATTAGCCAAATTTCTATCTGTATATTCTTTCAATTGTTGAGAATGTTGCTCATATAGCTCATTTGTCTCATATATTCTCATTGAATTCCAATCCCCAGTAGTCCATGTCTCTTGCATTTTTACAAATAATTCACTAGCCCAAGATAAGAATTTGTCTTTACTAAAATCTTCATCGTATTTTTTTATCGCATTTTCAAGATTTTCTTCTGTATAATGAGTATATTTTTTTGGATAATCAATCTCAGTCTTTTCAATGCTTATATTTTGTTTACCTTTTTCTGTTTTTGTAAAACAGCTAAGAATAACTATTAACAGCCAAAAGATAAATGGTGGTGAAATCCATAACATTATTTCAAAGAAAGATAATGGTTTAAAGTCTCTAATATATCCGCCTCCACTACTACTGCTCCATGAACTATCACTATCCCACGAACTGCTACTATCATAGTCATCATCCCATGAACTCCCACTATCCCAGTCATCATCCCATGAGCTGCCACTATCATAATCATCATCCCATGAACTGCCACTATCATAGTCCTCAAAGCTTCCAACATCAGCAATCGACTTATTATGAGTAACCGTCATTACTAAGACTACAGCTATAATTAAAGCAATCATTAAGTATCTAAAAAATTTTTTCATTTGATATTCCCCTTTTATTGCATTATTTTTAACAATCTTTTAGTAAATCTTTTCCGCCTTTTAAGTACTCGTATCCAGAGAAAATTGTTGCAATAACAGAAACCGTCATAAATACACTTGCTAAAATATTCATTACAAAATCTCCTGTTGTCATATATGTAAGTGCACTATTTACAAGTGCATCTTGCTCTGTCTTTGCTCTAAGTACAAATGCAAAATAAGGTTGTGTTGTTAAAAACATTAAAATTATTGCAATCATTTGTGTAACAGTTTTTAGTTTGCCCCAAATGTTTGCGGCAATTACCTTGCCACTGTTTTGTACAGCAATTAGTCTGTATCCTGAAACAGCAAATTCGCGGAATATTACTATAATTGGAATCCATGCTGGTAATCTTTCCATTTCTACAAATAAAATCATGGCAGCAACTACTAAAATTTTGTCTGCAATTGGATCTAAAAATTTTCCGAAGTTAGTTACTTGATTATTTTTTCTTGCCAAATATCCATCTAATTTGTCTGTTATTGATGCGATTATAAATATTAATTCCATTATCCACATTGTTGTAGATATGCCTAAAAAGCTTCCCGGTATATCAAAAAAAGATACTATAACCATTATTGGAACTAGTATTATTCTAAATAGTGTTAATTTGTTTGGTAAATTCATTTTTATTGTATTCCTTTCTTGAGGGTAAATTTCGATTGAAAGTTTGTAATTCTTATTCGATCATCTCCTCTTTACTCACTATAATTATATACAATAGCTTGTTAAAAATAAAGAGAAAATATAAAATTTTTAATTTTTTTATATATTAAATAAAGGCTTGTCTTTAATATATATCGCATTATTAAATTTTTTATAATAATGTTTGATGCTTTCTTAAAGCTAGCCTTTTTCTATGTACATATTTCTTTCGCTATAGCGAAATTTTATTTATTATCTTCGTTTAATATTTTTTCCACAGATGATTCATCCAATTTTACAATTTGAGCAATTTGTTTTACAGTCATATTTATCAAATGTAATTCTTTTACTACTTCTTTTGTTTTCTTATACTCTCCTTCTTTTAATCCTTTTTCCATTCCTTTTTTCAAGCCTTTAGCCTCTGCTTCCTCTTGGAATTGTAGTCTATCAGCTATTTCTAAGGTTCTATTTAATGCTCTTCTTCTCAATATGTCATCTTGACTTATTCTGTCAAGTTCTTTTTTTGCCTCTTTAATATCTTCATTTTTTTCCATAATATGAGCTACCTCCTCCTTTTCTGGATTATCGATAAAAAGCATCCACTGTAGTAATTCATCATTCGGTGTTTGTTGGTATGCTTTTATTACTTTTGGTAACTCTATTATAATAATTTCAAGATAGTCTGTCAATATAAGATGGTAGTCTTGGTTTAACAAGAAAAGATAGCCTACTCTCTTTAGAGTAAGCTATTAATATTTTATTCGTAATCAACTATGTTTATCCATTGTTCTAACATTTCTTGTTCTTCTGCTTTTCCTTTTGTCTTTCTTATTGCTGCAACTATTGGAATCCATCTTTGTACTTCTTTCTTGTCTGTTCCTGTCTTCTCACAGTATAAATTTACATATTTTTCTGCTAATTCTTTTTGATTTCTCATAGAGAATATTAAGTATGTGTTTGCTACGTCTGCTGAGCCATTTCCCTGTGTTGCGTGTGACCAGTCTATTATCACATATTCGCCATTTTCTTTTACAATTATGTTACTTGGAACGAAGTCTCCATGACATAGTTTGTCATGGTTTTTCATTCCTTCTAGTCTTTGTAGCAACTCATATTTTGTCGTGTCATCTATGTTTGTAGCATCAGTTATTTTTCTTCTATATTTGTCTTTTATTCTATTTAATAGAGGTACTCTTTTCGATAAAATTTCTAATTGAATTCCTACGAAAAAGTTTAAATATTCGTTTTGTTTTTCCGGATGTCCTATCATTAAAACATCTAGTGGTGTTCCCTCTACATATTCTGTAATTAGAGCCCATCTCTCGTTTATTTTTGTAACTTCTTGTAATCTAGATATTTTTAAATCTGTGTTTTCTTCCACTCTTGATTGAATTAAAGCTTCATTTAATATGTCTGCCTTTGAGTAATTTTCTACGAATAATTTTATTGTCTTATCTCCGTCTCTGTAAACAGTTTTTGTTTTTCTTTCAGCTATTGGATTTATCAAATTAAATTCCATTATCTTTCACCTCCATAATATGTTTTTAAATAAATTTCTTTTATCTCACTTATTAATGGGTATCTTGGATTTGCACCTGTACATTGGTCGTCAAATGCTTTTTCGCTCATTTCATCCAATGTTGATAAGAAATCTTCTTCTGAAATTCCATAGTCTTTTATTGTTTTCTTGAAGCCGACTCTCTCTTTTAATTCGTCTATTTTATTTATCAATCTTTCTAGTTTTTCTTGGTCTGTGTTCCCGCCTAAGTTTAAGCTATCTGCTATTTCTGCATATCTTCTTAAAGCATGTGGATACTCGTATTGTGGGAATGTTCCCATTTTTGTTGGAACTTCTTCTGCATTAAATCTCATTACCTCATCTAATACTAAACCAACTGTAACTCCATGTGGTAAATGATGATAAGCACCTAATTTATGTCCCATTGAATGGCATATTCCTAAGAAAGCATTTGCAAATGCCATACCAGCCATCGTTGCTGCGTTTGCCATTTTTTCTCTTGCAATAGGGTCGTTTGCCCCTTCTTCATAAGCTCTTGGCAAATATTCGAATATTGTCTTGATTGCTTCTATTGCAAGGCCGTCTGTAAATTCAGTTGCCATCATAGAAACATATGCTTCTATTGAATGAACTAATGCGTCAATTCCAGATGCTGATGTTAGTCCTTTTGGAGCATTCATCATCATATCTGCGTCTACTATTGCCATTTTAGGAAGCAATTCATAGTCTGCAAGTGGATATTTTTGACCTGTTGTTTCGTCTGTTATTACCGCAAATGGTGTTACCTCTGAACCTGTTCCTGCTGATGTTGGAACTGCTATAAAGTAAGCTTTTTCGCCCATTTTAGGGAATGTGTAAACTCTTTTTCTAATATCCATGAATCTCATTGCCATGTCTAAGAAGTCTATTTCTGGGTGCTCGTATAGAACCCACATTATTTTTGCAGCATCCATTGCAGAACCACCACCTATTGCTATAATGCAATCTGGTTTGAAGGCATCTATCAATTTTGCACCTTCTTTTGCACAAGCAAGAGTTGGGTCTGGAGCAACATTGAAGAATGTTTCGTGAACTATTCCCATCTCATCCAATTTGTCTGTTACAACTTTTGTGTAACCATTTTCATACAAGAATGTATCTGTTACTATAAATACTCTCTTCTTATTCATTACGTTTTTAAGTTCTTCTAAGGCTACAGGCAAGCAACCTCTCTTCATATAAACCTTTTCAGGCGCTCTAAACCAAAGCATATTTTCTCTCCTTTCGGCTACTGTTTTTATATTTAATAGATGTTTAATTCCAACATTTTCTGAAACCGAGTTTCCACCCCAAGTTCCACATCCAAGTGTTAAAGATGGAGTAAGTTTAAAGTTATACAAATCTCCAATTCCACCTTGTGATGATGGTGTGTTTACTAAAACTCTACACGTTTTCATTTTGCTATAAAATTTTTCTATTTTTTCTTTTTCTGTAACAGTATTTACATATAAAGATGAGGTGTGTCCTAGTCCGCCATCTTCTATCAATCTATATGCCTTTTCAAGAGCATCGTCAAAACTGCTTGATTTATACATTGCAAGTACAGGAGATAATTTTTCGTGAGCAAATTCTTCAGATAAATCTACACTTTCAACCTCTCCGATTAAAATTTTAGTATTTTCTGGAACACTAACTCCTGCAAGCTCTGCTATCGTGTGTGCTTTTTGACCAACTATTTTAGCATTCAAGGCTCCGTTTATAATTATAGTCTTACGAACTTTTTCAGTCTCTTCAGGATTCAATATATAGCATCCTCTTTTAACAAATTCGTCTTTTACTTTATCATAAATCTTGTCGCTTACTATTACAGATTGCTCAGAAGCACAAATCATTCCATTATCAAATGTTTTAGAATGTATAATAGAGTTTACTGCCAAAATCACATTAGCACTCTCGTCAATAACAGCAGGAGTATTTCCCGCACCAACGCCTAAAGCTGGCTTTCCACTAGAATAAGCAGACTTAACCATGCCAGGTCCACCAGTTGCGAGTATTATGTCAGCAGACTGCATTAGCATATTAGTAAGTTCAAGCGATGGAACATCAATCCATGCAATAATGTCTTCTGGAGCACCTGCCTTTACTGCTGCTTCCAAAACAGTTTTTGCAGCTTCTATCGTAGACTTTTTAGCTCTTGGATGAGGACTGATTATAATTCCATTTCTAGTTTTTAGTGCAATTAAAGTTTTAAAAATTGCCGTAGAAGTTGGATTAGTTGTAGGAATAACAGCAGCCACAATACCAACTGGCTCAGCTATCTTCTTAATTCCATAACTATCATCTTGATAAATTACTCCACAAGTTTTTTCATTTTTGTATTTATTATATATATATTCTGCCGCATAATGATTCTTAATTACTTTATCTTCTACTATTCCCATTCCAGTCTCTTCGACTGCCATTTTAGCAAGTGGAATTCTTGCTTCATTCGCAGCAATAGCCGCTGCTTGAAATATTTTATCTACCTGCTCTTGTGAATATTTTGAAAATTCCTTTTGTGCATTCTTAACTCTCTCTAGTGTCTTTGTCAAAGTTTCAACGCTGTCAACACATTCGTATTCACTCATTAAAAATTCCTCCTTATGTTCTAAATTTACGCCTATCATATCAAAAAACTAATAGTTTTACAACTATTAGTTTACTTTTTTGTTTTTATTTTGAAATTTCATAATCATATAAATTTATATAGTCATCTGCTATATTTGCTGTTGCACTTATCGACTCACCTGGCTTAAGCTCTGAAACTAATAAATAAATTTCTCCAATCGAATTTCCATTAACATCTAAACAAGTTACTTTTACATATTGTTCTTCTGTTTTTTCTTTTCCTATATTTGTAACTCTTAGTCTAAAATTGCTTTCTCCATTCTTAGAATCCATCGAAAATTCTGAGTATTTAAGATTTTCTACTATCTTTTCTTCTTGAGCTTTTGGAGAATTGTTTACTTTCATTCCATTTTCAATTTTGGCATTTTCTAGATTTTTTACATCAATTTTGCTGCCTTCTTGTAATTCTATTTGCATATTATTCTGATTTTCTTTATTTGCTTTGTCTTTTGCATTATCTTTTTGACTTACTCCAAATGCGATAATTATCGATAATATTGCTACTAAACAAATAATACATAAAATTATTTTTTTACCTTTCATTTCTTCTCCTCACTCTTAATCAATATCCACTGGTTTTAAATCTTCTACTTTTATTTTTCTCATTTCTCTTGTTCCAGATAAGCATCCATTTGCTATGTAGTTATGGTTATGGTTCATTAATGTGTAATGACGTATTGGCTCTTGTACTTGCTCATGTTTTATTAAACTTGGCGTTGTTCCATCTTCTTTGTATATTTTATCTCCCATATTCCATTCATCAATATACATTAGTTTTTCCTGACTCACATTGTAGAATTCATGCTTCTTTACCGTTGTTATTTGAGTACCATCAGAGAAAGTCCATATATCATAGCTTAGCTCAAATTTAACTTCGTGCATATCGTCATTTAGTACTTCATCTATTTCCCATTTTTTCGTTTCTGTATTAAATGAAATTACTTTATCTCCAACTTTTAAGTCTTTTAATTTTTTCTTTCTTCTCTTTTTCTTTTCTTCATCATATATATCAATTTCAGTCTCACCTGATAAACACTCATATAACCATACAGATTCTGACCAGTTACTATCTTCATAATTTATGCCATCACCAACAGCTTTAATTCTTACCAATGCACTAAACGTATCTGCTCCTTTATTAAGTAAATTTTTACGCATTGTTAAAGCATCATAAGATGTTTTGTCTTTTTCAACCTCAACTGTTTCTATTATACTTTGCACAACATATTTTGTTGCATTTTCAACTCTATCCCAAGTCAACTTTGAATAACCATCTGCAGTCAATTTTGGTGTAGCTAGTTTAGGCAACTGTTTTGTAATATTATAGGTTCTTGTCGCCGTATTTCCTGCATTATCCACTGTTGTTACTATTGCCACTGTAGTGCCCTTATTTGTAATTATTGAAGTTTCTGTTAAATTTTCACTTTCAGTTACTCCCTTTAATTTATATACGTTACTCCTCTGTCCACTTGTAGAATCACTTCCATTGTTTAATTTTATATATATATTGTTATTCGTTGCTCCACTAGTATATTCTTCTCCAGTACTACTGTTTAGTTTCATTGCAAGTGTTCCAGGAGTTGGAGATGTTTTATCTATTTTTACATTATAATTATTACTATAAACTGTATTTGTGCCATCAGTAGTTTTAACTCTTAATATTGTTGTACCTTCTCTTTGTATTTCACTTGTATTTGTTGTTCCTGCTGTCACATTCTGTGCAGAGTCAGCAATACTCTCATAGCTTGTACTTATTCCACTTCCTGTTGTTCCGCTCACAAGAGTTGCATATACATTTTGCGAACTCCATTCACCATTCGTGTAAGCTTGTACAGTAGTTTCTTCATTGGATGCTTCAACTATTTTATATTTTTCCTTTCCTTCACTGTCCACTCCATCCGCTTGTAATCTAACATTAGTGTTTAAACATACTATAGGTCTAATTCCAAGTGTGTTTGCTCCAGGAGCTCCTAAAAGCAATTGACGTTCTCCTTCTTTTGTTATTGAGACTACTGTCCAATTGCATGGAGCTAATGATGCATTAATACTTTGATCTATTAACCAATAACCGTAGCAACTGTTCCTTACACCCTCAGCCACACTTGGAAAATACAATGTATCATTATATCCGGCAGTAGTATTAATGAACTCTATTGGTTGACTAACATGCCCATTTATCGTCATGGCCCACCCTTTAGCATAACTATAGTCATAGTAATAACTGTCATAACTTAATTTTTCATATTGGGGATTAGAATTCCAACTCTTTATATACATTTCAACAGGTGGTGATGCAATCGCATATTCTGCATATTTGCTTCCATATAAATTTGACCACCTTTCAGTGTCAATCATATAATTTATTGCATAATCTTTCGCAATCCAATTTTTAGCTAAACTGTTTTCTCTTGAATATCCTGAACCTCCATTTTTTATAGACATAAATGCAGCACATTTTGGAGCATCATTAAATATATCCACCTGATTTCCATTTGCTGATACGGGTGTATTATATTCCCCTGCTGAATTCTTTATGTCTATACAATCATCTGCTATTAAATATATATGATCAGCCTCTGATGAATCTCCCGCATCTGATTTACCAGCATAAAATATTTTCCATCCGACATTTTTGTCTCCTCCATTAGGAGTATAATTTGTTACTGTACTACCAATATATGAGCCAATATTATTTGCTACATCACTTGCATCAGATGTTTGTGTCATTGCCTTAGATAATTTTAAACTTCCAGCCTTTAATTCTGGTGTTTTTAAACTATATTGTGATGTATTTCCTGCTTCATCTTTTATCCATACATAATATGTAGTATTGTGTGTCAATTTTGATATACTATTTTCAAAACTTTTTGTATTCGTGACTCCTTTAAAGTTTTCTGGTTTCGTAGAACTTGTTGTTACTGCATAACCTATTATTCCACTTTCACTATCTGACGCACTTATTTTTATGCTATTAGTATTTATCGCTGTTGCAGATACTTTCGGAGTACTTTTGTCAATATTATTTACTTCATATTGCAACTCTGAAACAGATTCACTTCCATTCCACAGTCTTGCATACATAATTCCATTAGTAGAAAAAGATTGTTCATTTGAATCATTCCAATTTTTACCGTCTTTACTTGTTTGCAATGTATACTCTTGAATAGTTGTCTTTACATTAACTATTACATCACCATTCGTCCAACCACTTGGGCTTGATGAAAATGTTGTATTATTGTTATTCAATTCGTAATCCGAATTTTTCTTTGTTATTCCACTTTTTATAGTGTATTTTCTTCCACTCTTTTTGCAAGTTACTTCATACTCTTCAGCATCACTATCAGGTTCTAGTGTGTAATCTTCATTAAAGAACTTTTTCAACTCTTTGTCAAAGTCATTTCTTCTTATAACAGCATCTTCATTATTAGCTTGTGCTGCTAATGCTGATAAGTTTATTTTTTCCTTTTCATCTGCAATCTCAGTTTCCTGTTTTGCAACTTCTGCTTTTGAAATCATTCCATTTCTGTTTATTATTAAGCTTATGTTTACTCCTGCTAATATTAACAAAACTATAATAGTAACAATAAGTGCAATAATAGTAATTCCATTTTCTTTTTTGGTCATTTTTAGTATTTTCCCCCCTAAGTATAATTTTTTAAAACAAGTCTTTTTAACGTCAAAAAGATAGAAATAGTTTTTACTCCATTTCTATCTTTTTTATTTTATATTTTTGAGTACAACAAACAAGCCTTAGCAAATTTTACTAAAGTTTGCATTTTGTAAAATGCATGGTGTGTGTGTGTGTGTGTGTGTGTACAACCACAACGGTTTGCTGGTTTATTCATTCTACTTTACTCCTCTTTTCTCTTGTTTTTCATTTCAAATACCTTTGTTTACAAATTTATAATAACATAATATATTTGTATTTTCAACTGGTTTCTCCTGTTTTCAATTTTAAGGTTTATAGAAAACTTTTTACCCAGTTTTTGTCTACTTTTAGTCTATTGATGCATTGTATATTTTTACTATTGCATTGTTTAATGCTGTATCAAATTCTTCTTGTGTTTGATGTGCATTTAAGTCTTGTAATAATGCTCTTGAGAAGCTTGCTATCATTCTGTTATTTTTAGCAAGTAATTCACATGCCTTATCTATCTCGTATCCGCCAGATAAAGCAACAATTCTTACAACACAGTCGTAATCATATAAATCTAAGTAATGGTTTGCAACTGTTGGTATTGTAAATTTAAACATTATTTTGTCTGCTGGATTCCATTCTTTTAATTTTCTTATTATTTCGTCTTTTAATATTTTTTCGCAAAGTTCTTTTTGCTCTGAATGTATATCTACTTCTGGCTCGATTATTGGAACTAATCCACCGTCACATATTGTTTTTGCAAATTCGAATTGTTGATTTACAATATCTCTTATGCCTTCTTCGTTTGCTTCATATATTACTGATCTCATCTTTGTTCCAAATACATGCTTTTTGTTAGCTTCTTCTATTTCTTCCTTTAAGTTTGGAATTTCTTTCATTAATTTTACGCCATTCTTTTCTTCGGCTAATCCCTTATCAACTTTTAAGAAAGAAACTATTCCCTTTTCGTCCCATAAATAATCTGCTGTAAATTTTCCATTTACTTCTGACATCATTGTTTTTTCAAAAAGAATTGTTCCTAAAATGTGCTCATTTGTGAACACTTTACTTGTCATAACTCTTTTTCTCATTTCATGGATTAGATTAAACATTTCCTCTTCTGAGCTATATTCACTTTCATCTATTCCATAATTTTTTAGAGTCTTTGCACTGCTTCCACCACTTTGGTCAAGAGCAGCAATAAATCCTCTTCCATCTCTCATAATTTTATACATCTTCTCATTCATTTGTATTACCTCCATATATATAGTTTTTGTCATAGTTAAAAATATATGCTTAAATCATACAATTTTCACTTAGATTATACTTATTAAAATTGTAAAAGTCAACTATTTTATCGTTTTCAACGCCTCACTCGTTATTTTTTCTTTATCAAATTTCTGATATATAAATATTAAAATTGCCACCGCTACTACAATTACTCCATATAATAAAATTCCCAATTTCCAGTCACCCACTGCAATATTCGCACCAGCTAATGTTGATGATATTACTGATGGGAACCTTGCAAGTGTGGATATTACTATAAACCTTGCTGGCTTTATTGGTAGCAGTCCTGCAATATATACTAATAAATCTTTTGGCGTTCCCGGCAATAAAAATAGTATTAACATTATCATTTCTATTTTTTTAGGATTTTGAAAAAGTTTACTGTTTTCTATTTTCTTTACTTTATTTTCATCACAAAATTCATATACAAATTTCTTTCCTAATTTTCTAACCAAGAAAAATATCACGGTAGAAATAATTCCTGCTGAAACCATAATAAAGACTGTACCCCATAAGGCTCCATAGCACATTCCTGCTAAAATTTCAATCGGTTCGCCTGGTATTATAAATAAAAATATTTGTGCAACCTCAAGAGCAAACAGTGAAATTAGCCCTAGCACACCAGAATTTTCCACTTTTTGCTTAAATGCAACTTGTCCTTCCACAGTTGATAAGTTTTTCATTACTGGAAACAAATATATTGTTGCTCCAATACATATTGCAAGTGCTACTACAAACATCACTAACTTTAATATTTTTGTTTTATTCATTATTTTATCACATTCCTTTTGTCATGCATTATTACAGCTATTTCAAATTTACAATTACATATTTTGCATATGTTTATCTCATAAATTTGCCACATTCAAAGTTGGCAGTTCTTCAATTTTATATTGTTTCAGTGCACCCCTATATTCTAATCTTATATTCTCTAAGTTTAAGAAATCCTCTGGTTTTACTATGTCTGGCAAATTATTCTTAATTTGAGCCTTTTTCATAGCATACTTCACAAATTCTGCACAGTAAAAAGCCCTTCTTCTCTGAATTTTCATATGTAAAGCAACTGCGACTAGTCCAACAAAATTAAATTTATATTTTTGAGAAGTTGCCTCAACCTTATGTATTATCTGATTTAATCTATTATACTGCTCATCCGAAATCATTATAGAATAAACTGCTGTCTGAGTATTTTTAAATCTTTTAAATGTTCCAATATTTATGCCTTCGTGCACAAATCCACCTATAAATGGATTATATGGGTTCAGCCTTCCAAAGCTATACATCATTATCAAATTTTTATCTAGTGCAATAGACACGTGTGAATATTCAGCCCCCGTGTATGCTTTTACAATTTTTGAAAGTACTGTACCTGTATATGTTAAAATTATATAAATGCGTTTCAAATTTTCCTCCTTAAAAGAAGCAATTTAGTTTCTTCTTAATCTTATGCTATTTGCAAATGGATTATAGCATAAGAGCAAGTAATTTACAATAATTACTTGCTCTTAAAATTTTCTATTTAATAGATTGCCACACGGAAACCAATATCACTATCACTATCTGACAGCGTTGTTGGAAAAGTCCTGTATACCTGTACTTTATAATCAAAATATCTGCCTCCTGTGAAAGGGCATGGATTACCATATGCATTTATTGTGCTTTCATAAAGCCATTCTCCAACATTACCAGCCATATCATATATGTTCATTACTCTACTATGCTCCGTTGCTCCAGTTGTTAATAATATACTATTTTTATTTTCACTCTGTTCCTTTTTTGCATTTTCCCTGTTTTCTCATTTTTCACTACTATCGTGCCTAATTCCTTATCAAAATCATTCCATTCACTTGTCAACTGTCCATACTGTGCATATTTTTCTCTATCTAAATCAAAAGAGGAGTCCCTATAATTTCCTATTGATTTACTATCTGTCTTTAATACATCTGTTGATGTAATTTTTGATGTATCATTGCTCATAAACTTCATCACTAATTCAAATTGTAATTCCATACAGCAAATTACTCGTATAATCTCCGGAATTTACACTTCTAGCTAATTTATAAGCTTGTGACAATGTTACATATGTATATGGATATACAGATGGTTTGGATACTGGAACTATAGTTGCATCTTCTGAGCTAGATGTTCTATTCTCTTCTATTCCGGCTTCATATCTTCCCACATAAAAACCACCATTTAAATATATACTTTTTCTTCTTGGTACCACTACCCATACATATTCGTTTCCTTCTGAATCCTGTATTACTAATCCTGTATCAATGCTTGTACTTTCATCATAGTGAAAGTCATCGCTTGGTAAATATGGAACTGTTTCTGGATATGTACTTTCCTCCAAAGCCGCATCAATTTGATCCATTATCCCATTTAATCCTTTTAAGTCATTTTCGGTTGCTTCTGCCGATTTTTCTCTTGCCTCTTTAGCCATAGTAATTATTCCATTATCACCAAGAACTAAGTTAATACTAACTCCAGCAAGTATTAATAATACTACTTTGTTACAACTAATGCTACTAACGTTATACCTTTCATTTCTTTTGTTTCCATATATTTTATCCTACCTTTTTATATTATTTAATATATTTTTTGCTTTTATCACATTACATAGTTTTCTACTACAATATTCAATGTTCTTTTTTCATAATTAAATTCAAGTTTTGCGTCTAGTATTTGTTTTAAAGTTTGTACTTCTATATAAGTTGGAATTGTATTATGTTCCAAATCTACTGTCGAACCTTGTATTTTATAAGTTTTATCTTTAAATTTAAATTCGAGCGGTGTGCTATATTTATCATATGTTATTTCAAATCCTTCAACATTTTCTAACGCAGATATCGGCATAGTATAATCTTCTGAAGAATAGCTGTATATTACATTTTGCTTTACCTGTTGTTTAAATACTTCTGTACAGACCATATTTCCATTTATAAGTAAGTCTAATGAAAATGGCTTATAATATCTTTCTATTTCTTCGTCTGTAAATTTTTCTTTCTTCTCTAACTCTACTTCTGTAACAACATATTCACATTTTGCCCTTTTACATATAGATTCTTCATCTTCATTTTCTCCCATAGACAATATTCTCTGGTTTACTCCATCAGTACGTATGTTCACGTTCCAATTAAATCCAAAACGTTTGCCAGCATTATCTCTCATCTGTACAAATTTATTTACAATATTATCTATGTCATTCAAAGAAGCTGGTTCAGCAATCAAAATATATTTCAAAAATCCATTATCATCATAGTTTTCATGTACTTCAAAAGTTTTCTTAATTTCATCACTGGATTTTTCATATTCTTCTTTTAGCGTACGGTCAAAATAATCAAACATATAACTTCCAAATTTTTTTATTACAATAAATTCAATAGGATTTTTTTCTTTTGACTTAAGCACATATTTTCCATTTCCAGATTTGTCTACATTCTTCTTTATTATTTTAGCATTTACGCCATAACTCTCTTTTAAATCTTCTAAAAAATCTATGTTTACTCTATTTTTTATGTTATTCAGATATCTTACATATATGTATAACCCAAGCATTATCAATAATACAAGAAGAATAACGTACCAAATAAGCAATGCTCTTACAAGTTTATCTGCCTTGGCATTTATTTTCTTTATCTTATGAATCGTTTTTCTATTTTCTTTACTAATTTTTACAATATCAATTCCTTTATATTGGTCTTTTAATCCTTGTTCATAATTTAACTGTGTTTTCTCAATCTCTTTCCAGTCCTGTTCTCTCCCCATTTATTTCTCCTGTGTTATATATTTTTCAACTATTTTTTCTCTTTGTTTCGCTTATCCTGTATTATTTTCATCTCTTTTTCTGTAATTAATGTTACATTATTTTCTTTTGCCCATGCAACACATCCCTTTAAAATCATATTTAGAAATACTCTCGGTACCTTCACTAGTTTTTCACATGCTTCATCTGTGAATTTAACCTCTGGATCTATTCTAGATGCTGCGTATTTTACAGTATCTAAGCTTATTCCTTTGCTTGCTGGAATTGGTTCTGCAACAGGTCTTCTAAATTTTGTATACCAGAAATTTTTATTATCACGGTAACCGTAATCTACTGGCACACTTGGAAAATTCCAATTATTCACACCATTTATTATGGAATCATAATATTTAGGTTTCATCAAAATATGGTCAATTTTTAATATAAAATGTGCTCCAAATTTGCTAGTAATTCCATTAAATTGATGATATGGTGGCAAATATTCCTCTTGAACAGTATCATTTTCAGCTCCGTCTAATTCTCTTACCCATGTACATTCAAACACTTGGAAAGCTTCTTGTACAATTTTTGGAAATTGCTCATCTGGATTTTCTCTTGCTCTCTTACCATCAACCAAAGTAAAGATTGTATCTTTCATCTTCTCTTCTGTTGTTTCTCCTGGATATCCTAGTCGAACCGCTTCTTTAAAATATTTTCTATTATCAGTTATAAAATTGATTGAACATTTCCCTGTTCTCAAAATATTTTTAGCAGTATTCGAACTATTTCTGCAACATAAAACCATTGCATAATAATCTTTACCTGCAATGTAATAAGGAAAACAAAGTGAATATGAGCCCAAATTAGTTTGACCACTCTCGCTTAATGTTCCAATTTCAGTTGTTGGCATCGGGAAAAAACTAGATGTTTGATAGAAATTATCAACAATCCTTAAATCTCTAAACCCGTTCAACTCTTCAATCTTCTTCTGTTTTTCATCCATAATAAAACTCCCTTTCTTACAGCTCTCCTTAAAATAACCTTGCATTTTAAATTTAAGCAAAGCATTTCTCTTTTGAAATTATATTTATCTATAAATGTTTTAAAACCTTTTTTCAAATATATAGTATCAAAAAAAGCATAAATTTACAATAAGATACCCAAGAATTTCTTGAGTATCTTATAATCGAATTTATTTTTTTACATAATAGTGTCTTATTGGCTTTAAGTTATCATCTAATTCATAGCAAATTGGATTTCCTGTTTGTATTTCTAGCTTGATTATGTCTTCGTCACTTATGTTATCTAAGTATTTCATTAATCCCCTTAAGCTATTTCCATGAGCTACTATTATTACATTTTTGCCTTCTTTTAGGCTTTTCTCTATATCAGAATTCCAATATTTTGTTACTCTTTTTATTGTGTCTATTAAATTTTCTGTTTTTGGTAATTCATCTTCTGTCAAATCTTTATATTTTGGATCGTTTCCTGGATATCTAGAATCTGTTACATCTAACTCTGGTGGTCTAACATCTGTGCTTCTTCTCCAAAGTAGAACTTGCTCTGCTCCATACTTTTCTTTAGTCTCATCCTTATTTAATCCTTGTAAAGCACCATAATGTCTTTCATTTAATCTCCAGTTTCTTTTTATTTCTATGTTTTCCTCTCCCATTTCTTTTAAGATTAAATCAAGAGTATGTTCCGCTCTTTTTAATACCGATGTATAGGCTAAATCAAAGTGAAAGCCTTGCTCTCTTAGTGCAATTCCAGCCTCCTTTGCTTCTTTCATTCCTTGCTCTGTTAATTCAACATCAGTCCAGCCAGTGAATTTATTTTCAAGATTCCATTCACTTTGTCCATGTCTAACTAAAACTAATTTTATCATAAAAAACCTTCCTTTCTTTTCGCCATCAGGTACGTCCCTTTTTGGGCGGACATATTTATTTAGTAATATCAATTTTTATTGTTGTTGGTCTACCATGTGGACATGTATATGGATTTTTTAATCCCAGCAAACTACTTATTAAGTTTTCTACTTCTTGTCTACTTAAATCCATTCCAGCCTTTACTGCTGCTTTACATGCAACTGTTGCTACAAACCTTTCCTCTATGTCTTTTAGAGAACTTCTTTCATTTGTTAACATTTCATCTAAAACATCTAAGAATACGTGTCCTCTGTCTACTTTGTATTCTAGGTCTGGTATTCCATTTATTTTTATTGTATTATCTCCAAAAAACTCAATATCAAAACCTGTATCTTTGAATAATTCCATATTCTCTTTTACGAACCTTGCTTCTTTATATGAAAGTGTAAATACTTCTGGAATTAACATCATTTGCACATTGTTTTGTATATGGTTCTTGTAGTTTTCTTTTATTTGCTCATATAGCACTCTTTCATGTGCAGCGTGTTGGTCTATTAGATATATTTCATTTTCTATTTCTACTATTATGTAGGTTTTGAATGCTATTCCAATGTATTTATAGTTTATTTTTCTTTTCTCTTCACGTGTTATCAGGCTTTCTTTTGGAGCATCCAATTCTTCTTTAGCTTCTATTTCCGTCTCTGCATCTGATTTATTTTCTTGCTTCTCATCTACTTTTTCTTCTTGTTGCACATCGTCTGATAAGTTCATTTCAATTGCAGTTTTGTTCTTTGCTTGTGCATTTTCCAGTCCACTCAAGAAGCTATTTTCTTTCATATCAAAGTGATTTGTTACAAATTCTAGTTCATTTTCTATATAGTCTTCTTTGTTATTTTCTATTTCTGTGTTTCCTAAAAAATCTTTGCTAAGAATTGCATTTTTTATAGCATGATACATCGCCTTGTATATTTTATCTTCATCTCTAAACCTTACTTCTTTTTTGGTTGGATGCACATTTACATCATAGTAGTCGGCTGGCATTTGTAAATTTAGTATAAAAAAGCCATATTTTCCAATTCCAGTAGAACCTTTAAAGGCTTGGTCAGCACTGTTTGTAAGTATCTTGTCTTGTATGTTTCTATTATTTAAAAATAAAATTTGATTCTTTCTATTTTCTTCAGCTATAAAGGTGTTTCCGACTACTCCAGTTATTTTTATGTCCCCATCTTGATAGTTCACGTTTACAAGGTTGTCTTTTATTTCTTTTCCATACAGTAAATATACAACATCTTTAATTTCACCATTACCAGATGTTTTAAGTATTTGTTTGCCATTGTTTATTAGCTCTATCGATTTATCTGGTTCGGCTAATGCAACCTTTTGCAAGAATTCCTTTATATATCTAAACTCTGTGGCATCATTTTTTAAAAATTTGTATCTAACAGGAGTATTATAAAATAATTTTTCAACTTTAATAGTAGTTCCTGTTGATGCTCCAATTTCATCTTTTTCTAGTATATTTCCACCTCTTGAAAATAACTTGTAGCCCATCATTTCATCGGCTGTTTTTGATATCATAGTAAGTTCTGAAATTGATGATATACTTGCAAGAGCCTCACCTCTAAACCCAAAGCTGTATGTATTTTCTAGATCTTCTATTTTAGAAATCTTACTCGTTGCGTGCCTCTCTAGCGCAATATCCATATTATTTATATCTATGCCAGAACCATTGTCTGTAACTTGTATAAGTGTTTTACCACCATCTTTTATTGTTACAACCACCTTCGTGGCACCAGCATCAATAGAGTTTTCCACCAGCTCTTTTACAACGTTCATAGGGCGTTCAATTACTTCGCCCGCAGCTATTTGATTAATCGTTAAATCATCTAATAGTACAATGTTTCCCATTATTATTCGTCTCTTTTCTAATCTCATACCATAATTAAATTTATCCTAGTTTTAACATAATTTTTATATTTTTTCAAGATATTTTCTTTTTGCCTTATCTGATGAATGCACATATATATTTAATGTTATACTTACATCTGCATGTCCTAATATTTCACTTAAAAATTTTATATTCATTCCCGCCTCTATGCAATTTGTTGCGAATGTATGTCTTAAAGTGTGAAATTTATATTTTTTTACTTTGTTTCTTTTTAAAATTTCTTTAAAATGATATTGATAATTTCTTGGTTCTACATAGTGTTCACTCGAGCCTGTTAATACAAAATCTGTTTTTTTACTCTTTCCTCTTATCTGTTTTAAAATATTATATAATTTACTATTTATAGGAATAGTCCTTACTGATGTTATTGATTTTGGTGTATCTATAATAACTATTGTTTTGTTTTCTTCTTTAGAATATATTCTTTCTATAGTTTTTTCTATGTGTATTTTCTTTGATTCAAAATCAATGTTTTCCCATCTCAAAGCACAAACTTCCCCAATTTTTAAACCAGTGTTTAAACATATTAGTATTCCCAACGATTTTAAACTATTTTGCTCAATACAATATTTTTCTAATTTTTGTTTCTCTTTATTTGATAAAATTTGTATCTCTTTTTTGTTCATTTTAGGCAAACTCATCTTTTTTATGTTTAACTTTGTATTATGTTCTTCTTCGTAAAAATTTATTATCTCCTTTAATTTCGTAATAATATCTCTTACAGTTTTAGGTGCCAGTGTATCTGTAAGTTTTTCTATAAAATCATTATAGTCTTTTATTTGGGTAATATCTTGGTCTGCAAATCTAGGATATAGATATTTCTCAACACTATATGAATAATTGTAATACGTAGATTTCTTTACAGTATTTTTCTTATATTTAAGCCATTCCTCTGTAACCACTCTAAAATTTTTTCTTCTCTTTCTTGATACTATAATCTCTCTTACTCCTTTTAATTGTTTTGTTAATAAAAACATTTTTTGTTCCATCCTTTTCCTACATAATTTTTATAGTATCTTTATATCACTCATGAGATAATAATTCCTTATTTTGTATTAAAACATATTGTTTTATTTTTTTTATTTAAACTTATTAATTCTATCTTTACCAATTATTTTAATTAAATTTTATTGAGTGCTTACGATATAATTGAAGAGTAACTTGTTCCAAATACAGCATCAGATGAATGGATAAAGCAAAAATGTGAATTGAGAAAAGAGAAAAATTATTTATTGGAAATACTGCCACAATTAGAAGGAGAACAAAAAGACACAGATATAGAAAAATATTTGCCATGGTCAGAAGAATTGCCAGACGAAATAAGAAATTATGAAGAAGAATATACAGAACTAAATTTGGAATAAAAATAATACCCCCAGAAATTTAAGCAAAACTTAAAAATCTGGGGTTATTTTACGTCGTTTTATTGAGCGCTTACATTATGTATCTATTTCTTTATTAGCTCATTCCGTCTTTATGTAAACTTCATTCATTTTTTCTACTTTTTCAAGTTCCAAGCTCCATTTGTCTGCTCTCCTGTTAGGAGACTAAATGGTAGAGAAACTACGGGACGAAGACGATCGCTATATTTGTTAGCGTGGCCGTTCGAGTCGAACATGTAATAACCGTTATTATAAGTTCCACCACGGCGCAAACCGAAGTAAGCACAGTTGTAGTAAGCACCGTCTGAGGAAGCACTGACATAGCGTGAAGCCACCCAGAACTGCGTACCATTTGCTAGTACACTTGATGCAGTTCCATAATTAATATCATTTATTGGTATATGATAATATGTTTGCGTTACTGTTAATGGGCTTCCTGTTCCATATGTACTAGATGTAGTTGGCTCTGTTGTACCTTTTGGTACTATTGCCTTACTTTCTTCATATGGGTCATTTCCCCTTGTTATGTCTGGTTGAGATATTCTACTTGCATTTGCTGCTGTTATATTTGGTCCTGCTCCTTTTTGGTTTGCATACAAACTTGGGTATTTTGTACTACTTGTATATGTTTTTGTTGTTCTATATTGTGCATCTGTGCTACTACCTTTATTGTATTCGTTTCTTGATTTTATCCCTGTTGGTGTTAAGTGCTTTTCCATATCTAGCAAGTTTATGCTTCTTGCCTCTACTCCCAATGTTTTATTACTATATTGAGCTTTGCATATTTCATTCATTAAATATGGCCCATTATTATAGCCTAATATATTGCTAAAATATACGGTACTGCTTGTTGGGTTTGTACTTATTATATCTACTGTATCATTTTCTTTATCTACATTTAGCACTTTCCATGTTAACCCTGTTGTTTTGGCTATTGTTTGATTACTGCTGTATCCACTATATGTTGATGAAAGAGAATAACTCCCAGCCGAGTCATATGTGTAATTTACACTATCCCCAATTTGAATATCATCTATCGAAAATTCTCTAAATTGATTTACTGTTACACTTACTTCTTTTGTATATGCTGTTCCATTTACTGTTCCTGTTACTGTAAATTTATATGTTCCGTTTTTTGTTACTGCATATGGAATGGTTTTATCTACTGTTGTTGTTCCACCTGTTATTGAGTGTGAAAATGTTATATAAAGTGTGTCTCCTAAATATACACTAGCTGCATCAGTTATTGCTGAGCCTGTTCCATCGCTGTTTGCTACAACTTTTGCTTCTCCTATTGTAATTTCTGGTGTTTGCGTTTCTCCTCCTGTACTACCTCCAGAACCTGGTCCATTTGAAGAATTTTGCTTATTATTTACCGTTACTGCATAACCGTTTTTAGTAACTGTTAATGTGCCATCTCCATTGTTTATTACACTATCTATTCTATCTGGAATTTTTGTTTTTAAAAATTCCTCCAAAGTTTGGCTCCTAGATGTTAATTCATACTCTGTAACTATTCTTTTTATTTCCTCTCTTGCAACTTTCTCGCTTGTCTCTTCCGTTGCCAATTTTGATTGTTTTATTATTCCATTATC
>JABLTL010034708.1_pt1 | contig 32643 bp, 24 predicted proteins | sample 7160151 | NCBI WGS metagenome assembly JABLTL01 (sample SAMN14651223, study PRJNA627086) | human gut metagenome | isolation source: feces | host: Homo sapiens
CAATCAGGTGATTCGTTGGTTGCTCTGGTGTCTTTAATATCTAATCCATCACCTTTTGGTCCAGTAGCACCCGTGTTGCCTTTTTCACCACTTACACATATTGGGTTGGTAGTAATGGCATTACCGTCTGTATACGTGATAACTGATCTCGTCCAAATATATTTACCGCTTTCCCATCCAGGATACGTGGTACCCCATGATCCTCCGGAAAGAGCTGTTGCTGAAGTTGATTTGTAGTACTGTTCGACGATCGATGACACACCTTTACCGGTAGCTCCTGTAGCACCAGTTGCTCCTTTGCTACTCACATAGGAAAGAAGTTTGAAAAATGCATTACCATTTTCAATCTTTGTGATTTCCCAGGTACCTGTGTTAGATGAGCCGTCAAGATTCGTAAATACATCTCCAACTACAGGAGTTCTGTTGAAGTTTGAAGTACTCACATTCGCAGTTTCGCCAATAGTGGTAAATGTTCCAGACCAGTTTCGTTTGGGTTGGAGTGCATTTTTACCATCATTTCCAGTCTCACCCTTAGCACCGGCAATACAGACTCCATTTTGATTTGGGGAGTATGTTTTATTACCCGCTCCATCAGTTGTTACTGTTCGGCTCCACATGTATTTACCGTTGACCCACGTAGGTGCCGTGGTAGACCATGATCCACCAGACAGAGCTGTAGCTGAGTTAGAAAGATAATATTCAACATCCACAGAAGCAATACCATCTTCCGGAGCAGGCGTCCAGTCAGTAGCGATGTTGCCTTTCTCAACTTTAAATTCTTTCCATTGTACCGATCCACTTTTAACTCCATCATGTCGAATATTTACGTACCAGCATTGATTTTTTATCATGTCAGAAGTTATCGCAAACGAATATTTTATTACTTTTTCACCACTGCCAGATAAAGCAATACGTTGATTACTTACGAATGTTCCAGACTTCCATTCAGTAATATTGCCAGCTCCTTGAAGCCAAGCAGCTGCTGTTTTACCGGTAACCGCGACTATGTTGGTATATTTATATACAAGCCTAACCGTTACCTTATCACCGACAGTTAGACCAGTAGTAGAAACCGTCGCTAAATTAGGACAAATGTTATCACCGCCATTGAACGAATTAAAAGCAGTACAATATTCATTCGACGTCTTTCTTGCCAAATTCCTACCACCAACAGATACGCCCTCTAAAGTACTTCCCACCGCATAAGATGTACTCGTCGTATCATCCGTATAGGTGATGATTGTCCTTGTCCATAAATATGGGGATGATGCACTCGTAGCCGGTACGGTTGTCTGCCATGTTCCAGTCGGTGCTGTTGTTCCAGATGATCCAGCCTGATAAGTAATAGCTGTAGATTTAATTCCTCTACCAGCTGATCCATTTGTGCCATTTGTTCCGTTCGTCCCCATTCGACCAACACTGTACGAGGTGGACTTAGAATCATCCGTATATGTGATAACAGTTCGAGTCCACAAATACTGACCAGCTGATACTGTCGGAATACTTGTCTGCCATGTTCCAGTCGGAATTACTGTACCACTTGTAGATGCCTGGTAAGTGACTGCTGTGGATTTGATTCCTTTGCCGTCTTCACCCTTAGCGCCATCTTTACCGGTATCACCATATACGCCGATAACTCTCTTTTTACTATCGACAGATGTGCCATTTGTATATGTGACAGTTTCATAATTCCACAGATACTTATTTACAGGATTTGTAACTGATACATCGTCGAGCCAGGAAGTCGGGGTTACTGTATTCGAAGTCGATACGGCGTAATGTTCTTTGATGCTTTTAATACCATTTCCAGTTGCACCAGTAGCTCCCTTAGCACTAACATAGGAAACCATTTTGAAATACGCCTGTCCGTCAGCTACCTTAGTAATCTGCCATGTTCCGAGATTCGAAGATGCATCCACATTTGTAAACATGTCGCCGGCAACTGGTATACGGTTAAATCGATCGGTGGGGCAATTCACCTCCTGACCGATTGTCGTATAAGTTCCATTCCACTGTTTCAGAACCTGAAGTGCGTTTCTTCCTGTCGCTCCGGTCTTACCAGTGTCACCGTAAGTTCCGATAATACATGGAGATGTGGTACTTGCTACAGTTCCGTCTGTATACTTAACAACTTCATAATTCCAGAGATATTTCTTCTCCAGTGTTACGTTCTGCACTGTTGTGGTCCATCCGGATGTAGAAGTTGATACACCACTCGATGCCGATGTGGCTAAGTAATAATTAATGACTGACCCGATACTTTTACCGTTATTACCATCTGATCCTTTTGCACCTGTTACACAAACGGCTGTGGTTGTGGTGGTAGTCTTATCGGTATACGTAATTACAGATCTTGTCCAAATATACTTACCGTTTGCCCATCCTGGATACTTTTCAGACCAACTTCCTCCAGATAATGATATAGCACTCGTTGACTGATAATACTGTTCAACGATTGATGACACACCTTTACCCGTAGCTCCTGTTTCACCTTTTGCTCCAGTACCTCCTGTAGATCCTTTTGCTCCTGTAATGCATACTGGAGTGCTTTCGTCAGTTGTTTTATCCGTATATGTGATTACAGTTTTTGACCAAATATATTTTCCGTTTTCCCAACCAGGATCATTAGTAACCCAAGAACCTCCTGATAACGATGTAGCAGATGTTGATTTATAATACATAACATCAACGCTGCTTACACCAACACCTTTTGCTCCGGTATCACCTTTTTCGCCTTTAATCTTAGCCCATACATAAGACCCAACTGTTGCAGGATCTGCTTCTGTATAATTGGTACATGTTCCGATATAACTTCCAACTGTCTCACCACTGTTTGATGTGAAAGTCTTACCACCATCGTTCGAGTACTTCACATGAAAATATGTAGTTTTTCCGTTTGTACCATCTTTACCGGGCGTTCCGTTCATACCATCTTTTACTGTCTGGGTATGGGTACCGGTTTTATCCACGATTGTAATAGTCGTAGTATCACCATTTTTAGAGACTGTTGCTGTCGGAGAATATCCGTCTTCACCCTTAGCACCATCTTTACCAGTGTCACCATATACACCGATAACTCTCTTTTTACTATCGACAGATGTGCCATTTGTATATGTGACAGTTTCATAATTCCACAGATACTTATTTACAGCTGTAAGATTCGGAACGTTCTCACTCCATACGGTAGGCACGGAGTCTTTTAAAGCCGACAATGCATAATATTCAGTAATCTTCTGAATACCATTACCAGTGGCTCCAACTGCACTATACATACCAATAATACACGGTTCAGTTGTATTCGCTATTGTGTCGTCGGTATATTTTGTAACTTCATAATTCCATAAATATTTCTTACTTGAAGAGACATTTTGAATTTTCGTAGTCCATCCTGCAGTCTCTGTAGTAACACCACTTGACTCGGATGTAGCCAGATAGTAATTTGTGATGCTACCTATTCCTTTATTCGTTTTAGAAATCCCGTCGACCTTATCGTTAATATCTTTAATAACAGTTTCTAAGTCCTTTGATTCTTCTCCACTATCACCAGAAGCATTAAACTCAAGGCTGGCTGCTGAAATCTTTAATCTATATCTTCCGTCAGTGTCCTTGAAATATTTAATGTAGTTATTCACGTCACCGATAGCAATCTGACCGTTTTTATCCATGTAAATACCACGGCTTTTGTTATCAACTGTTTCTTTCACACCTGAAAATATAGAATCTTGTCCAATGTTAAAGCCACCAATTGTAGCGCCAAAAGCAACTAAGTCTTTGACATCTATCTTGGTGGCTGTAATAGATTTCGCCTGAATTATTTGACCATTCAAGCTATTATATTCTGTTTGTTCTTTTTCTGTCGTTACTCCATCCGTATTCAACTTATAATACAGACCGTCAGAGCCTTTAATGACTAATTTATCAGCAACAATTGTGTTACCTTTAATCAGATCACCAGTAATCGTAATACCGACCAATTCACCCGTAATTGTCTGATCGCCAACGACAAGATCTTTGATGATGCCAGATGTGGCATAAAATCGTTCAATTGCTGCCTTGCCGATATTTGAGAAATCAACATTTGCGTATTTGGTATCCAGACCGTCGATCTTCGCATTTGTTGCTTCCAGTTCACCGGTTGTAGTTTTCTCAAACTGGGCATAATCGGATTTAAGGTTTCTCAGATTAGCATCAGTGGCGTCTAATCTATCAACACTTGCATATTTAATATCAGCTACTTCGGCATCCAATTTCTTAGCATCAAGGTCATCAATTTTTGCTTTATTTGCTTCCAGCGTACCGGTGATTTCAGCATTCTTCGCGGTTAAATCATCAATGTTTGCTTTATTTGCTGTTAACGATTCTTTGATTGTAGCATTATCAGCCGTCAGATCATCGATTCGACCTATCTGCACATCCAGTTCTTTTGCGCTTACTTTGTCAGCAATTACGATCTCGAAATCGGAAATCTTTGTTCCCAGCTCGGTTACTTTCTTATCACTGGCTGCCGGAGATGATGTATTACCGGTAACTGTCGCTGAATGACTCTTAATCGTTACAATTACTCTATCTCCATTTTCGACAGCAACAGTGGATGAAACCGGAGTCATTAAATCAGATCCATCGATTTTCACGTATTTTTTGCTACCCATAATGACAACGGTACCGTAAGCTGTATTATCCTTATCCCGTGGTTCTGTGTTTTGAGTGACCTTTACAAGCTGATCAATCAACTCACTTGATAAAGCCATGAGCTATCACCTCCATAGTTTAGTTGTAAATGTAGCCTTTTCAGTCACAGGACAACCCGGCTCACATTTGATTGTCTGACTTATTATTTTCGCTTTTATGTCAGTCATACCAGCCTTCTTGTAATTCAGTCGAACACAATCCCCTATTCGTACTGGATAATACCCATGTGTATAGGAAACCGTGCACTCCAAAGAAGACTGAGTTTTTAGTGTCTGTTCTGCATATTCCTGTATCTGATTATTTGTTGGATTACCGATAAGGTCCGGATCAGATACTCGATACACTATTTCTCGTCCTCTAGCGATCGTTGATGTAAGGCTGTTAGCATCATCGTTTACCACTCTGGCATAATAGTGTTCGTTATTTTTTGAATATAGGACTTCAACGATATTCGGGATTCCGTATAAATCTCTATTTAAGCTTATTTCCGGATAGAGAATCGAACTGTTTCCATCATCGAAATCAACCACCGGCTGCAGTGAAGATATTTCTTGTTTCGGCATAAATAAGATTCTTCCCATTTCGTCCAAAGAAAACTGATATTTGGCATTCGCTAATAAATCGGTAATATACGAAAGCCATGTATCATCCGTCTGGGCTACGAAGTCACTATATAAAGTCTTTTCATTTTCGGTATTAGCTACCGGCGCTCTCGCATGTTCACGAGTTAACCGGTAAGCGTTACCCATGACGTTATCGTCTTTCAATAAAAAATACCCCAATGGCGGCTTATTCTCTTTAAGCTCGATCAAAGGGGTATATGCATCCATAGAAACACTGGAAGCTTTACCATCAAAACTGGTAGTTGGTGTCTGCACCAGAAAAGTTCCTAATGGTGTCTTCTCAGTGATTCCATTTTGAATTGTAACAAGATACACTCGGATGTAACATTCACCGATAGCTTCTTCAATATCGATAGTTGCTGATCCGAGTGTTTCTGTGGATAAGTCTCTGGTTATGCTGCACGATTTCACATTCGTAAGCAATTTTGTATCCATCCACGTTCCAGGATCGACAATATAATATTCGTAAGTCTGTCGCATAGACTCAAACCAATTCGGCATATTATTTACCTCCTTCAACCCTGGTTATGTTTAAATCTACAGGTATTGTGACCTCGCAGTGTGTCTGACTGAATGATACTGATATATTCGCCCAATAGCCACTTCCCGATGGCTCTCTCACATAAACATCGCCCATGTACACAGAGAGTCTTCTTAACGCATATAGAGTATCAACATCTTCCCTTGCTATCTCGACTTTCCAGCTGGATGTCTCTCCAAGTTGTGTACCATAATAACTGACGGGTCGTTTTCTTCCAATGTATTTCACAAGAGATACATCTGAGCTATGACTGTCCGACACGTCCACATTATATGGAAGCTTCAGGAACGATCCAGACCATGGTTGTTTACTGAGCTGCTTATCTTCTTTTGTATCAAATTCCTGCCAATCTTCTTCCCACTGAATAACAACAGCTTTCTCTTCCACCGGATATCCTGGAACATCGAAGTAGCTGACTGCACCGGTAGATTTCATGACTGCAACTACTCGATATCGGGCAAAGTCTAACGCTGGATGCGGATCGGTGATATATGTATTCTCACCGTTTTCGATTCCTGTCGCCAACTCCACCAGTGAACCATCAAATTCTCTTCGATATACAGATAAAGTCACATTCGGTAATGGCACTCCGACTTCCGATATCCGGGCACAAAAAAACACCTGATCACCAGATGTTGATTTTCCAGAATATACAATTTCACCGGTCGTGGTCAACACACCATCGATGGATAATCCGTCGGTCGCATCAATCTGTTCGTCAGTAGGGACATAATTTGTTCCGTCGTAATTTACTTTATAATATACATACGGATAATAATCACAGTACGGACGAATATAAGCGACAAGTGTTTCTTTATTCAAACCGATTTCTGCGGTCGGTTCACATTTATCGTCAGACCATGCCACATTGAATACTGTCGAGGCCTCCACGGTTAATCCAGAGTTCATCGATGCGATGCATTTTATTGTGTACTCTACATTGTTTTCCAGATCGATATTTCCAGCTGATAATTCAACGGTCAAAGGATCCGAAGTATCAAAGTATTTTGAATAAATCTGCTCTCCTTTTGATATGGTTCGATTTGTTCCGGTTCCGTCAGTTGTCTCATAGCCCGCATTCGCAATGACTGTTAGATAATATCCGATCGGTTTCTGTGTATTAGGTCCCGTCAAACCTTTTGCGTAAAAGGGAAATGAAGTAAGGGTATCGATCGGATTTCCGTTGACGTCAACCATTGAAAACGTAAGAGTTGGTGGAGCATATACATCGATCGTTCTCTGTACAGACCAGTCACCAAACTCTTTCGTAATACCTGAAGTTCGTACACGCCATTGAATCTTTACTCCTTCAGCGTATTTAGAAGTATCAATCGCATATACACTTGTCTTGTCTTTTTCTTCTTCATCAGTGCTTTTCTTCACACTTATTGACTTTTTGGTTCCGTCGATATATAACTCAATCTCAGCATAGGTCTCACTTGATCCATCCTGGGAATTATGTACCCAGTAGAGATTCAGTGGTTCTCCGACAATCGCAGTCGTAGTTGAAGACCATGTAGTAGGTGCTGCAGGTTTCTTACCGATAATAATTGACTTGATTGCAGTCCAGGCAGATGTACCTTTATCGTTTGCCGCACGAACACGGAAGAAATATTCTTCACCAGAATCCATGCCTGTTTTCTGATAATGGGTATACTCAATACCAGTTACTGTCTGGGTCTTATCTGATCCATCAAAATATTCCAGTTTCGTAGCATACTCGATCTCGTAGGTTTTAGCCGTTTTACAAGCAGGCCATTCCAAATATACAGATGTTTCGGATGCTGCCCGGATTGTCGTGATTCCAGTCGGTGCTGGAGGTATTGTTGCAACGCTGCTCGAATATTCGGTCCAGTCACTGTAAAGGTTTCCACGGTAAGCACGGCATCTGACTTTATACTCTCCACCCGCTGTTACATTGCAGGAATAGGAAGCAATTGTTGTCTTGAGTCCTGCGTTTCCGGTATTAAAGATCACTTCATTATCTTTAACGATCTGGAACTGAATACCACCAGCCGCGGAAACTGTACTTGTATACTGAGCCTTTGCCGTAAGTCTATACTTATCAATCTCAATTGATACATTTGTAGGAGTTGCTGGGGGATTCGCACTGAAATAATACTGTTTAGCTGTAGACCATTCACCGTTCCAGTAACTTACTTCGGAACCATTTACGTCATGTGTCTGAGCTACAGGTTTTACCCAAAACTGCACACCGACCGCATTAGACGGGGCAGTATAGGTAGCCTGCTTAATATTACTTTGAACTGTTCCCGTGTTCGCCACAAACCATACGCCGTTTCCAGTGTCATATTCCCACCATGTTTCGTAATGATCCGTATTTGCCCGTTCCCAATACCATGTAGCAAAAACGGTTTTATCAGATCCCGCCTGCAGACCAAAATATTGAATCGTAGGTCTCGACTGTACAACAGGCTGAGGAGTAGCTCGGGCAGGAGCTGCTGTCCCACCCGTATCAAGCTTAATAACCTGTCCAACGTAGATTGTTGGATTTCCTCGAGATATGCCGTTAATATCAGCTAGTTCTGTCCATCTGGTTCCACTGCCAAGATAACGTTTGGCAATATTCCAGAGACAGTCGCCTCTTTTAACTGTATATGTAGCCATTATGCTCGACCTCCTATTCTTGCCGCCTGCACAATCTGGGTTATAGCACCAGCAATATTACTTCCATCATCATATGTGATACCATTGATCGTGTAGCTGTTTCTTTCCATGTTGCCCAAATCGCTTCTCAGCTTATTGATGGCATTTACAACGTCACTGTTAAATCCATTTTGATTTCTTGTGTTCATATTGTATGAAATGCCACTCAGATCAGCCCTTACACCGATACTTTGATCAGCTGTGTTAAGCATAGCATTCAAAGCATGGATCCCAGTCTTAGCTTCACTTAAATCCACTACCGGTCGGATAGATGGCTGAGAATCAACGCTTCCATTGACCGCTTCCAGAATTCTCGTCATGGCTTTGTTTGAGGTATCCACCGCAGTATTGGTCATTTTACCTACAGATCTCTGGACCATGGAAGCGTAGTTGCTAATACCGATTGCAAATCCCTGAGAAACATATCCACCAATCTTTTTGAAGACTTTCGATGGTGAAGCTACCTTGAGATTCTTTCTGGCTGCTGTGGATGCCGCTGATGCCATCTGAGCCGCCGCATTTGCCGCCGCCTGAATACCAGATCTGATACCTGCAGCAAAACCGCTCGCGACAAAAGCACCAGAACTTCTAAATGAACCGTAATAACTGCGGAGTCTGCTTGCTGCATGACTAAGCGCCCCAGTAGCTGACGAAGATATGCTACTATTCTGACTTCTCATACCAGACACGAATTTCATCATAAGAGTAGCACCAATTGCGTGGAACATCGGTGTTTTGCTTCGCATCGTGGTTGCCATTCCGTCTATCATAGTTCTTGCGGATGAATTAACCTGACTTTGATTTGCTTTTACACCACTAGAAAAAGCAGTCATAATACTTTTAGCGGCACTACCCATCTGAATAGCCGCACTTCCAAATGTTTTCGATAAATCAGCTATTTGTGCCTTTCCGAGTGTATTGATAGCCGATACAAACGGGTTCATATCGCCAACCGTTGTACTAGAAATCGTATTGATCATTGTAACAAGTGCGTTCACAGCTGGCACGGAATTTGTGATTGCAGAAACACTCATGTCCATTACCGCAGTCGAGTAGCTTTTCATTGCGTTGGCTAAAGATATCATTTTTACACCAATGGCCGCCAAATTTTCCCCACTCATAGCAACAAATATGTTTCCATTTAAGGTTTTTGCGATATCTACAAATCCTTGTGCGCCAGCAACGGATGCCGTTATACTGTCAGAATTTAATCCGCTTACAGCTTCTGCGTACTCTTTCATGCCTCGACCAAACGGGGTTAATTTTTCACCAAAACTTGCAAGGTTTACATCACCAGTCAGCTTACCGAGTAGACCTTTATCTTCTGGCACTTTTTCCGCAATTCTAATGATTGCTTCAGCACCTGCTACAGAAGCTGTTATGGCTTCTATATTAAGGCCTTCGACTGATTCCGCGTAGGCTTTCATGCCTTCACCGAGTGGTGTCAGACTATCACCAAATCCCGATAAATTCTTATCGCCGTCGATTAATGACCATAAACCTCCAGTTTCAGGTATGGCATTAAATAAAGCTACCAAAGATTGAGCAGCTGTTCCGGATTTTGAAATACTATCAGTATCAATCCCACTAACAGCCGCGGCGTATGATTTCATCCCATATCCGAAAGGTATGAGTTTTTGACCAAAATCTCCAAGGTCGTTATCTCCGTTAATTAGAGGCCAGAAACCACCCGATGGAGGTATGGCTTCTGCTACACTTATTAGCGCTTTCGCAGAAAGTATAGAACTGTTTATTGAGTCTGCATCTATCCCAGATACTGACTCGGCATATGATTTCATTCCATACGCGAATGATACTAATTTGTATCCAAACGAGCCAAGGTCATTATCTCCGTTAATTAGAGACCAGAAACCACCTGATGGAGGTATGGCGTTCGCCACTTCTATAAGAGCATTTGCTGCCGTCACAGATGTTTGAATGGATGATGCATTTATCCCACTCACGGTTTCTGCATAAAGTTTCATCGCAGTCCCAAATGGAACAAGTTTATATCCAAAATTCGATAAGTCTTTATTTCCATCGATAATACTTCCAAGTCCACCACTGGGTTCTAACGCGTTGGCGACATTGACTAACGCGCTTGCCGCGCTTGCCGACTGAATAATCGCATCTGTATTGATCCCATTTACAGAATCGGCGTATGACTTCATACCATATGCAAATGATACTAATTTGTATCCAAACGAACCTAGATCCTTATCACCATCAATTAATGACCAGAATCCTCCGGTTGTTGGTATAGCATCGGCAACCGATATCAGAGCTTGAGCCGCATTTGTCGAAGACAATATCGAAGATGCATCTATTCCTGATACCGACTCGGCATACTGTTTCATTGCATTGGCGAACGGCACGAGTTTTAATCCAAATGAAGTTAAATCCTTATCTCCGTCAACGAGACTCCAAAAGCCTCCTTCCGGTGGGATGGCATTAGCTACTGACACCAGTGCTTGTGCAGCTATCGTCGACGCCAAAATTTTCGTAGAGTCAATATCACTTACCGCATCTGCATACTCTTTCATCCCTTTAGCAAATGGTACAAGCTTTTTACCGAAGTTTGAAAGGTCTTTCTTCCCAGTAAATAATTGTTTTAACCCACCAGTATCTTGTAATGCGTTTGATAAGGTCACCAACGCACTTGCTGCAACAGAAGACTTGAGAATAGCTGTAGCATCGACATCTTGTATAGCATCTGAGTATTCTTTCAATCCTTTTGCGAACGGAACAAGTTTTTCACCGAATTTTCCCAAGTCTTGCTTTCCAGTGAGTAATTGTTTTAAGCCACCAGATTCAGATAAGGAATTTTGTAGACTTGATAATGCCTGAGCAGCGACAGCAGATTTCGTAATGGCTGCCGAGTCTATGCCAGTGGCTATATCAGAATATTCTTTCATGCCATTAGCTAATTTAACTATAGACGAGCTAAATTTACCGAATGTGCTACTGCCTGTAATAAAATCAGTCATTGCGGCTATGAATCCTGTTCCAGTAATCATCAGTACAGCTTTTGACAATTCTTCGATACCCTGTGTCAAAGAAGAATCAATGGATTTTGATCCACTTATGAATGGTTCGAGATTTATCATGAAATCCGATAAATACGTTCCTATTTTAGGAAGCGTAGATGTCGCCCCTTCAGCTATACCTCCTGCTATTCCGCCAATAAATTGACCTATGGATGTTCCTATTTTTTGAAGGAAATCGCCACCTTCTTCCACAAGCCATTCCAAACCAGGTATTTGTGACAATCCTCCGAGTGCTGCCAAGATTAATGATAATTCACCAATAAGTAAGCCAACTCCAGCTAATCCAGCCATCGCACTAGGAATCAACGATGTTATTCCAGATAATGCATAAACCAATGCCGTCATTAAACCAACTGCTTCCACACCTTGCAACAGATTAGCTCCGTTAAGATTATTGAAAGCTTCAACGATTCCGCTGATTATTGAATCAATTAAATTAACTCCGGCACTTATTATTTCCGATGCATGTTCTGCCACTCCATTAATTAACCCAATGAAAAATGTCAGTAAAGAATCAACAATCTGTGGCGTATATTCGGCGAGGGACGACAAAACTCCTGAAATTAATTTCAGCACGCTCGTAGCCAATTGAGGTGCACTATCCCCGATAACAGTTGCCACACCGATAATTACACGACTGATGATTTCGATAATTTCCGGTAAAAGTCCAAGTATTCCGGTAATTGTCACACCCAGAGCTGCCACTAATGCGGTCGCACCAACGGAGGCAGATGTCGACAATGCAACAAATCCAGCAGCTATCAGTGATATTCCGGCACCTATACCAAGTGCAGCGATTCCAAATAAAGCAAACGCTCCAGCCAATCCTAATATGACAGGAATCAAAGGTTGCAAAGCTAGTCCGGCCACTCCAATCACAACAAATGCACCAGCTATAGCCACTAAGCTTTTCATAATATTCTCAAGGCTCATATTACCTAGCCTTTCGAGTGTAGGCGCCAATACAGCTATAGCCCCAGCAGCTACCAGCAATGCTGCAGATCCACTTAGTGACCCACTCATTGCTTTCAACCCAACTGCGAGTTCTGTCAATGAAACAGCTATCGTAAGAAGGCCTTTTCCTATGTTTTCCCAACTCATATCACCGAGACTTTTCAACACTGGAACCATAATAGCCATGGCCGATGCCATCAGAACCATTTGAATGCCAAATTTCGTTATTGAGGAATATCCGTCATTCATAACTTTAGCGGCTGTCACGAGTAAAGCTGTTACTCCAACTAACGCGACACCGCCTTTTGCCAGTTCTCCCCAACTCATTGAAGAAAGGTATTTTCCGGCAATAGCGACAGCCCCGATTGCAGCCGACATTAATATCATTTGACCTGCAAATTTGGTTATATTTTTACCTTCACTGTTCATGATTTTAGCCGCAGCAACAAGCATTGTAACCATTCCCGCCAACCCAGCCATTCCTTTAGCCAGGCTTTCCCAATCAAGGTCACAAATTATTCTCATCGAACCAGCTAATATAGCCACTGCGGCCGCAAGACCTATCATCTGAATAGTCCGTGCTATATCAGCCAATGAACTTATGATACCACTTAGCGGTTTTGTATCACTGTCGTTTAGTTTGTTCATACGAGCCATTGCACCAACTAATATACCGATGGATGTAGCAACTGCAAATAAGCATTCTGCTATTTTATCTGAATCTATCCCAGATATCACATACAGTGATGCAGCTAATATACCAACAGCACCAGCTATTTTTAACAATGTACCAGCTTTAATATTCTGCTGATAAGATTCCAGTGATTCCTTCACGCCATCAAGTATATCAGTTACATTTTTGAGAAAATCCGATTTACTAAATGGATCAGATAAATTTTTTACGAATTTATGTACAGATAATAGAATACTTGCGAACAAGCCATTATTAATGACATCTAATAAATTTCCACCGCCAAGCATGTCCGTTAACACTTTGGATATCTCTTGCACAGCTTTGACCACCGATGAGCCAGCTGATTTTAATACTCCAAATAATCCTTGTATCATACCAACAAAGCCTTTGGCAGTATCTGAATTAGAAAAACTATTTTTAATAGAATTTCCGAATTCTTTCGCTTTATTTGCACCTTTCTGTAATAGATCAGAAATTTTATCTAAAGCATTTTCGAACACATCTCCGTCAATGACAGATTCACGAAGATTTATAAGATATTCTCCGAACGCACTTGCCATATCAAGAATATCGCCACTGTACCCAGTCAAACCTGTTAGTGCTTTTAACCCTCGGCTGCCTACCGATTTGAATAATTCAACACCTATATCCAACACAGAAAATAAACCTTTGAAAGTCGTTTTTATTTTGTTAGCTGTGCCCTCGCTAACTTTTAAAGTTTCCGAAAACTTTTTAAATTTGACAGTGAATGCGTAAAGTTGATCGCCAGTCGTTGCTGGAAATATATCTCTAAATGCCTCTTTTACAGGTTTAATCACATCAAGTATGCTTGTGAAAATATTTTTCAAACCTTCTATCATGTTTTCTCGTCCGGATGCTATTGCCATTTTTTTAGCGAAATCATCCATATTCAGAGAACCATTTTTTATAGATTCATTTAGCTTCTCCAGTCCTTCAATCTGCTCACTCGTATAACCTTTTTCTTTAAGCTGTTCGCCTGATAATTTTGACATTTTCTTAGTCATTTTATCGATGGATTCAGTTAAAATATCGCCCGTGATCCATCCTTCTTTTAACGACTTTTCGAAAGAACCCGCCTTATCAATCATTTCGTCGACAGCTATACCATGCTCTTCAGCAACCTTTTTTATTGTTGTTTTGAAGGTATCTTCATCAAATATGCCTTGATCTAGCATCTGTTTCCAACCGGTGCTGAGTCCTTCACTCAGTACTTTGTTTCTAGCATCTGCAGATGACTGAATCATCGCCCCAACACTATCACTGATGGACGTAAGTAGCTCTTTTGCTTCTCCAAAATCGCCAATGATTGTTTCCCAACTTTGAGTCCATCCAGACTGAGCAGCTTCTTTTAAGGTATCCCATAACTGACTAAATGTTTTTACTTTTGTAGCGGCATCAACAGCCGTTTTGGCAAGTTTTGCTATATCGTCTGCTTGCTTTTCGGTATATCCCTGTTCGATGAGATCCGCTTTACTATAAGCTCCTGATAGCTGTGTAAGCGTCTCAGTTAAAACCTGAGTTGTAAGCCAATTACCCTGAGTAAGAGATTCTCTAAACGAACCATATTTTTTAATTAGTCCGTCAACATCTTTACCCATATGGGTTGCGGTTCTTTTCAGTGCATTTTGAAATACTTCGCCGCCCATACCCGCATTTACTACAGAGTTCCAGTCCATAAGCTGAACTTTTCCAGCTGCCAGAGCCTGCGACAGCTGATACATAGCTGTTGATGCCTGTTGTGAGGTTGAACCAGATACCGCCGCAAGGTTTGCTATACCTTTTATGGAAGAAACTGATGTTTTCAAATCGACACCAGCTGCAGTAAAAGTACCAATATTCCTTGTCATTTCAGTAAAATTGTAGATAGTTTTGTCGGCATATGTATTAAGTTCGTCTAGGGCTCTATTTACATCCTGAAGTGTGCTTCCTTTACTTTCTGTATTTGCCAAAATTGTCTGAACAGAATTTATCTGCGTTTCATATTCTGCGAGACCGGTCTTTATAGGATCAATAGTCAATGCCGCAGTGATTCTTTTGCCCGCATTCACTGCGCTATTTGTAATGTTTGCTAACGCAGTTACACCAACAACTCCAAGAGCAGAGAATTTAGCCTGAACAGTTTCGACGCCGGCTCCTATGGCTTCCATTCCTTTCGCTGCTCCGGAAAGATTTAATTTTTGTTTTAATTTTTCGAGTGTTGACATGCTAGTGGCCACACCACTTTCGAACTGTTTATTGTCAAAACGCATCTCAAGTACTCTACTATCAACAGTTGTACTCATAGCTTAGTGACCTCCCTCCACGCTTCATCCGCCCATGTGTCAAAAAGAGGCTGAATCGCAGGATTGATATAATCTCTTCCTTCGACCCAGCCTCCAGTGCCAGTACCATGACCGTATTGCAATATAATGGCGATGTTCACACCTTTGTTTATATTCGAGTTTTCAAATATTATCTTATCTGATCCAGATGAGTGCTCTATCTTGTACCCCCATGAATTCGCGGTCAAACCACTATCTTTAGGAGTAGCAGATGCGAGTGCTGCCACTCCTTCTTTTCCATATTTATCAAGAATGCTAAGATGGACATTCTGCTTCATATTCTCGAGCCATCGTGTGGCTTTTGAAAAGTCGCCTTTATGTATGAATGTAATCATTTTATCCCCTAATGTTTGCCATACTTTTTACGTCGAGCCGCATTTATAGATGCGTACTTACTTCGTAATTCATTCGCACTCAATTTCTTCGGATCACTATTCTTAAAGTTGCAAATTCTTATAAGCATGATCAATCTATTCAAATGCCATTTTTCACATTCGAATGGAATGCCGCAAGCGATCATCCAATAATAAATAAGCTCCGATGTGATTTGTTCTCCAGTACTTTTACCTCTTTCATCAGGTACTGTGGACGCGGTCATCGGGGCATATACGTATTGATATATATCATTTATCATATCGCGTGTCAGATAGCTGTATGCTCTCGGATCAACGTTATTATTGATTGTCATGCATCTTATATAATCGAGAGTCTCTTCCGTTGTTAATTCCTTGTTACCGTAAAATGGAACACACCATTTTGACTCCCATTTTGAAAGGGCAATGAGAGAATGCTCCAATTGTAACTTCTGTTCCTTCATACCTTTTACTGGTATAAATATTTCGTTAGCTTCGTCCCAGAGCTCTGTGTCTGGTTGTGACGGTATTATAATAGGAAGCAATTCATTCACCACCCCTCATTTTCAATTGATTTATGCCGTCATATCAACCGTATTCGCATCTTCAGAAGCATGTTTCTTTAATTCTTCCGGGAAAATCCCGTTGAAGAATTCGATCGCTGCTTCAGTATTTGTAGCTAATTCCATAAACAGAACTGAATATGCTTCAGTCTGTGCAAATTTAGTTGACAACGGTCTTCCATTATCATCGAGTTTTAAGAAGTATCGACCATCAGGACTCTTTTCACCGTATGCTCTTAAAATGAGATCCTTAAATACTTTAATGATCGCCGGTGTATCTTTGGCGGCTACAATGTTCTGAATCATTTCTGCTAAACCGCCCGTAGTCGTCAGTTCAATTTCCGCAATTTCAGCCTTTGATAAATTGAACCAGTATACTTCTTCTCTTTCTACTCCGTTATAATCTTTGCATTTAATCGGTTTTTTTAACATAGTGTATCTCCTTTCAACTTTGACAAAATGTAAAATAAAAGACCCCACCGTTTTTTAAGATGGGGCCTTTGGCAAATCTTACGCTGCTACTCCTACCAGAGTTTTGATTTCATCTGGAAGTGGCAGTCTTGCTTTATTCTCACCTGTTCCATACAGAACATCTTCCAGTGCTTTCAGTTTTGCAGGTTCGATCTTTGTGGAATCGATTTCCAGAGTAGCCGTAGGTTTCATACCAGTCACTTTAACCGGAGTGGTACTTACTTCCCAGGACAGTTCGATAGCACTTGGATCATTGTTAACTGTCTGATACTCTTTCTGAGACGGTTTTGCCAGAGCACCGTAAATAATTTTGATTTTGTATCCGTGATCATCACCATCGATATCATTACCAATTTTGGTTCTATAACACAGACCAAAAGTCTTACGTTTCTGCTGTCCGACTGTCACACCTTTAGTAAGAGTAGCGGTTCCGTCGCAGGCATCGAATTCTTCTGGAGAGTAATACGCTCCGATAGTTGCTGCGAATTCCTCATTGGATAACAGGTTCAGATATTTGATATTATCTGCATACAGCGGCGATGGTTCTGCACCAGATGGGCTCTCAGAAACAGATCTAAGTCCGCTCCATGCTACGCCTTCCGGATACGCGCCGGTTTCATCCTGAACATACAAAACACCCTGATCTACACCAGTTTCATAAAGTCTTTCTCCAACTTTATCCCATTCGAGTCTTGGCATTATGGTTCCTCCCTTTTAAATTATTTTTTATCACACCCGCTTTTTCAGCTCGTCCCATTTCATATGTGATTCCCAACCAACTTTTAACTTTAGAAATACAAAATCATCGAAGTATGATATAAGTTATCGATCTCATAATCCCTATCGTGGGCACAGTATGGAAGTTCCATAATCTTATCGACTAACGGATCCATCGGTCTTCTACTAATAACTGTCACAACATAACGAGTCATACTGATATATTTCTTATTGTCCGCGTATCTCGTATCTATTTTTCCTCGTGCATATCTGATTGCCGGATATTCCATTTTTAGTGATACAGGTGGCATAAAGTAGACATGTTTGGTGCCTGAGATTTCTTCCAATTTTGTTTGTAATTCCAAACGGCTACGCATTATACACACCTCCGATACTCAAGATTAGTCTTGGGTATTGCACTTCTATATCGGTAATCTTCCACTTTTCATTCATAAATTCGATATACGCCATATTTGAGCAATGATCTCTGGCGTATGGATCAGCTACAATACTTATCTGGTTTGACATATTAATGTCGTCTGAAAGTTTTTCGCTAGTGGTTTGGCGCTTCCATCGATTACTGGAAACATCACCGAAATATTTCCTTTCGACAATACCCTCATCAACCCACATTCCTGGTTCGATTTCCTGAGACGCTACAAACCCGATTTTCCCACACCATTTATTCATTGTTCGTCACTCCATTTTGATTTTTAGGCATAAAAATAAGCCCTCACTCCGATTTGAAGTTGGACTCACAATTATGCCTATTTAGTTTTATAATCGATCAGATAGAAATTACGCAGCTGCCTGAGTCAGATCGGCTGTAGTTCCTACGAACTCGATAGCTACAGCACCATATGGTGTAACCATTGCACCAGAGCATCTTGTTTCGATCAGATATTTCTGCTGGTTATAATCGATATCAAAGTCATCGAACATATTAACTGCTCCACCTTTGTCAGCACCGACATTGTAATCTTTCAGGTTTACATAGATACCACCCAGGATATGGGTATTAGCACCTTTTTCACGTTTCATATTTTCCATAACCGGAACAGGAATAATCTCCTGAACACGCAGTGCTGTGGCCAGTTTTTCAACGGTGTCGTAAATAACACGACCATTGTTATCTTCCAGCAGTAAACATTCTGTCAGAATATCTTCATCAATATACATGTCCGGATTTCCAGAACCTTTGTATTCTTTTCTGGATCTAATTGCAACTTTGATGAATGCTTTAGCCTTTTCCGGACCAGTTGTTTCTTTGGTGATCGGAACAGCTGCTTTAACGGTATACACGTCATCGTCTGTCCAAATCGGGCGGATGTTCTGCTCATTGATTTTGTCAGAAGAGGACTGATTTCTGCCATCACCAACAAGGATTGCACGGGCCAGCTCCTCGTCCAGCATCATTCTCATTTCTTTCTTCAGCCAAGCTACAACATCCATGTCTACGATATCGATAACGTCGTCACGATCCAGGGTCTGTTTCTTATAAACAGTAACAGGAGTGGTAACTCGTTTTAACAGTGGGAACACTTCATCGACTTTCTTTTTACCTTTAACGTATCCCTTCGCACGAGCTTCATCTGCTGTAATATTGGCGAATACAGATTTAATCCGGCTGAACGGTGTATGGTGTACTTTATTCATTACTTTGGCAACCCAGTCATCATTTCTTTTGATGAATCCAGGTTCATTGTCGACTGTCTGTGCGTCTGGGAACATATAATCGACATTGGTGATTCCATGCTGAATGAATGCATCTTTCAGAGAACCATTTCTGCGAGCTTCACCCATGATCTCCTTAAATTCGGACTGAGACAGAACTTCTCTGTCGTCCGCATCACCTGCCATGTAATCGCTGTTATCAAATACATTGTGTTTCATCATGTTATTGTTTCCTCCTTCATCTTTATCGTCGGTTACTCCGGCATCTTCCAGAGCCTGTCCGATCATAGCATAAACAACCTGCTTCTGTTTGTCTGTTAAACTGTTAAACACATCTGCGACAGTTTCATCCTTATCATCATCGTCAGAATGCTGTACATTTTCATCATCAGGTTCGTCCTCATCGAGAGAAACACCTGCATCTTCTAACGCCTGTACGATCATAGCATAAACGACCTGTTTCTGCTCATCGGTAAGTTCATTGAATACGTCAGCGACTGTCTTTTCTTTTTCATAGTCACTTGACTGTTTCTTAGTATTATCTGCCATTTCTTTATCTCCTTTCGTAGCAGTGTCGTCTGAGTGGAATAAATTTCCCACGTTTTCTATATATTCGCCTGAGCTAATATATCCCTCTTCATAAGAGTCTTCGCCATGCATCATAACCGTATCAATTACGGCACCTGGATTAGCACCAGCTAAAACCAGACTTAATTCACGAATAATACCGTGAATTACATCGGATCCCCTACGTTTAATCTTGTTTGCATAAATAGAGAAGCGGTTAACATCCCCGTGCTGTACCAGTAATTTTGCAGTCTGTCCGGCGTCCGTGTCATTAAACGTACAATACGCATACACACCGTCGTCGCGATTTTCAAGTAAGGCATGACCCAGGACTTCATTTGGGCTATTATGCTGATGATTCCATACCAGTGGTACAGTTACTCCATCGCAGTCTTTAAAGGCATCTTTTTTAATAATGACGCCATCTGAACAGAGCATGTCCGCTTTGGTAGCCCAACCACTGATGTCAAATTTTTTTGCCATTTTGATTTGCCTCCATTATTCAGTTGTTAAACATAATTGGATAATTGTGATATTGGTATATCCATGATAGATATGTCTTCATTTTGAGAAGTGTTTTCCTGTTGCTCTTCTGGCTGATCATAGTTCTCTGGATTTTTTTTCAGTTCTTCGCCATCGACTGGTTTGTTCATGGCATCCTCCGGCTGATTGAGATTACTGTTAATCAGCCGATCTGCTTTCGGATCATTAGACGGTTTCATACCGATGATCTGTCTAATTTCATTTGATGTAAGAATCTCGTTACGAGTAAACTTGTCAGCAATGTCTGCAATATTGTTAATTGGAACCAGTTTAAACGGATCCCGAAAGAACTTGATCGTTTGGAGCTGTGAACGTGCCGTTTTCGTTAAGAACTTCCTTTTCATTTCATCGACTATAGCGGATGCAATCGGCTCAATCAGTCGGTTGTTATAGTTCAGTAATTCCTGTTCGTTCGCAGATCCATCCAGGATTGCCTGAGTAATACCGAGCTGGCTATAGAGCATATTTGTCAGATATTCGATCTGTTTCATAAGATTGTTATCCAGAGATCTATTTAGCTGAATAATCTTTTCAGAACTATCCGCATACGCAACACCGTACTTGGAGTTCATAAGCTGATCTTCCATTTCTTTTCTACGGCGCTGAGCTTCTTGTCGTCTTGCATCTGATCTGGTTACATATGGTAACTGAATAATCAAATCCAATTTTCCAGCACTACTCTGTTCGTCCACAATATCGAGAATATTAAGCTTCCTGATAAGTCGCTGCATTGTTGAGTTTTGCTCATTAAAAACCGCATAGAACGGATTTTCGATGATTGCAACTGAAGCTTTCGGAAGAGTAATATCTTCTTTTTGTCCTGTTTTCTCATTGTAAACTCGAACTTTCACATACTGTGGATACCATTCGAGTATTTTTCCGGTTCGCATAGAGTCGATTTCGTAAGATCCAGAAAGGGCTGGATTAATTGTTGTATCAACAGGAACTATTGCAACATACCCTTCATCCAGCATTGAAATAACAACATCTTGAATAAATGCTCGACCTGTTTGATCAGTATTCGCCTCAAGTGTCAAACAATTATTTAATGATGAGTTGATGTTTTCTACGAATCTTCCGTTTCCATCCACTCTACAGTGATTGATGTTAATTCCGGACACATCAGTCGCTATTCTATTGTAAATGGCTGTAATGATAGTCCGTTCATTGCCTCTTGTAAGTCTCGGTCGATCCGGTCTGAATGAACTACTCATACCAATATCACGGAATGAGCTATATGTCGGATCTCGGTTCATAAAGGCGTTCCAGGAGTGTTTCAACCTGGTCATAAAGTTAAGTTCCATTTTGATTTATCCTCGTATTCATACAGTCTGCTACCATGACCGTTTTGCATTTGCTGCCACTTTTGCAGCATTTCTCGCACTTTTATATTTTTTAAGTTTTTCAGTAGCTTGATCCGCATAGTATTTTGAAACATTCTTTGCCGCTTTAGTGAAATGTTTATTTTCATCGTTTATAGTGGATTCGACAAGTTTTTTATGGGTATCGATAGCTCTATTGGCACTATCCCATGCCTCATCCCGTGCCTTTTTTATTGTGATTATCTCTTTGGCTCTATCCGCGGCTGCTCTAGGTATCGATGAATGATTACTATTATCTAAAGCACCTTTATAAAAATTATCTTTTAAGTTTCTACCCGTTATCAGAGCTTCAACAACTTCTTTACCTTCTTTCATACGCAATTCTGTATTTTTATTTTTAACAAATTTGGATACTTTATATGCGCCATAAGCTGCTACAGCCATACCAGCAGCTGCAACTCCAACTTTAACAGCTTTGCTTCGTTTTTCCTTATATTCATCAGTCTGCTTATACTCTTTTTTTGCCTGGTCATATTCGATTTTCGCCTTAGCTGTTTGATTTGCTTTTTTACGCGTTTCATCCCATCTTTTATCTGATTCAGCTTTTTTCTTTTTATTAGTGAACTGCCCTATCATATGTCTTGATGAATATCCGTATGATTTATCATACGATTTGCTATATGCTTTTTTTGCCTGTTCATATGCCCCTTTAGCGGTTTTCATTTTAGTATAAGCTGATGACATAGGCACAGCTTTTCTATGACCCCACTTCATACCTAAAACACCGTAGTGTTCGATGTAATCGGAGTCTGATTCTCTTGTTATTAGATAACTCATATCAGTCATCCTTTCTTTAATCACAAATCAATACCTTCGATAGCTGCCCGTATTTCAAGCGTTCTAAGATATTCGCCCATATACCGTTTCTGTTCTACCAACTTAGCGACCGGACAGGTAGGTTTAAAATCCAAAACTCCAGCCTCATTTTTGATCAGCATCGAATGTAACTTCTCATATCTGATTTTTGTCTGATAATACTCAGCTTTAAATCGTTCTTTATAATCAGAACTATTCATCATTTCAACCGTATCTTTTAACTCCATCATATTTGTATCTCCTTTCTAATCGAATGCTTCTTTGTTTTCCTTATAAGCGACAAAAGCATCCATCATAGCTGCTACACAGTCGATCTTATGTTCTCTTTTTCGCTTATATAATTTCCGGTTACCGTTTGAATCTTCCAGGGTGATACAGTTACCCATAGCAAAAGACATGATATCTTCATCAAACAACAACATACGTTCTTCGGAAAGCTTCTTCAGTTCCCCAAGAGGTATCGATTCGGTCCTTGCTCCCTGTATAACTTTTTCGATTCCGAACGGACCATTCTCAAGTTCCCAACGTTCTACGAAAGCTTTTGCTCCATACGGATCGTATCCGAAACAACGGACATCGTAATTGCAGTTGATGATATGCTTGTCCAAATCTTCATAAACTTCCATCATATCCAGAATTGCCCCTTCGAGAACTATCAGGCTTCCCTCTTTCATGAAATCGTTATATTTTTCCCGCATAGCTGCAGGTAACTTCTGAAGAGTAAGGGAAGAAATATAGTTAATGGTTTTGATACCAAATGTCCCGTTTGTAAGCGGGAATAAGAATGTAAATGCACAGAAGTCGTCTCCTTGAGAAAGATCGGCTCCCAATGCGCAAGGCAAACTCCAGAACTCTCTTTTTCGATGAGGTTTTGTCTCTTCATACGTAAAGTAGTAGGTGTAACCTTCCATTGGTATTCCAAATCTTTTTGCAAGAATATCGTTTCTTACTGCAGGGGCATGTTCAGCCCTATCTACATCCTGCTGGTATACATCCCATTTAACTGTTAATCCTATATTCGGATTTGCTTTAATCCACATTTCTGGATTTGCCACTTCATCGACAGAATCCAGTTTGTACCACCAGATTGATACTCGCGGGTTAATATATTCACCCTTGAGAATCTTTGATAATTCCATTTTGATAGTATCACCACTACCATTTCGAACAGTACCCTCAGAACTAATTGCTAATATCAAATAGTCATCGTTCTTTGAAGCGCCCTGTTCCAAAGCACCGATAACATCTTCACGAACATCGCCAGAGAGCCATTCATCCACTGTATTAATCCTACTATTCAAGCCCTGAAGTTTATCGATACTCATCGGACGAATTTCTAATAGTGATCCAGTAATGAAATTCTCAACACCTTTTTTGGTACTGGCTAATTTTTGCCTTGTTGCCTTCGAACCAGTGGTATTCTGTAACGATCCATCTGTCAGAAATTTAAACAGTGGTCCTCTTGCCCTGGTGATTGAAGTTCGTATCGGTGCGATAACTTCCTCAGATTGCCGCATCGTTGGTGCTGTTGTAACCTGATGTGTCGTTGAAGTATCAACATTTAAAAAATAACTTTGAATACACGAAGCATACATCGACTTCGCAGCACCTCTGGCTACAATCAAATACTGCTTTGTAACAAGCCTTTTCTTTATCGATTTGCGTACATACCGTTTTTCTTTCGGGCTGTAAACACTTTGTTCTTCGAAATAATACCACCCAAAAATTTCCTCAGCCCACACTTTAAATGAATCCAATAGATGAAGATCTTCCCCATTTGTCAGAGTAAGTTCACTTTCGCAATAATTAATAAAACCCTCGACTGCTTTATCATCGTAAAACACACCGGGGTTTTCTATTAATGCATCTATTCTATTCATTTCCATGGAGATTTCTCGGTTCACAGGTATCTCTCCACGTACTACGGCGTCTCTAAAACGACCGTAGTATTTCGGTGTGGCCGTATTAGATAATGCCATAATTCAATTTTGTCTCCTCTTAATTGTCTATCTAGGAATTCAATTTTCTCAATTTTGTTTCTGGATCAAATGTAATTGTTGAAGTTTACATCTCACATAGTATGTGTAATCCAGTATTCCTTAACAAATATGCATATTTAATTTATTCATTCTTCTAAAATATTCGGAACTGACATCAGCCAAGTTCCTAGAATCCATAAGAGCTCTGGATTTTGAACTGTTTTTTCGATTGATATCGTCGTCCCCACTTCATACCTAAAACACCGTAATGTTTGATATAATCGGAGTCTGAGTCCATGTCTCTTGTTATTAAATAATTCATTTTATTTACCTCGTTATTGGTTGTGTAATAATATGTTTTGTGTTACACTAAAAATTACAGGAAAGGAGATTTTCGATATGAATAGCGAAAATGAAAACATGTTATCGGATTTAGGTGACTTAACTTCTTATGGTGACTTTTCGATATTACCGTTCGATATCGCGACATTAAATCCTAATCAATATACTCAATTAGCCCTTAACACCGATAAATCATTGCAACTCGGGTTTATTCAATCCCAGCTACCCAATTTATTTGGTGGACAAATCGCAGCAAACGCTTATATATTAAAATTTCCAAAAGGTTTACCTCATACTCTTATGAAATTGAATCAGGGAGGTATGGGAACCACGCTTATAAATGTTAATGGAAAAATAGCTGGTACTGCTTCGCTTTACAATCTAAACACTGTCGGAACTGTAGCGACCTGTTTTTCATTAATGTCTCTTATTACCGGACAATACTATCTGGAAAATATACACAGAGATTTGTCGATGATTAATCAGAAAGTGGACAAAATATTAGACTTCTTATATGGTGATAAAAGTGCTGAGTTGTTGTCTGAGATATCATTTGTTAACGATGCATATAGTAATTTCAATACCATAATGCAACATGAACATCAAAAGATAGCCACATTGATTAATCTTCAATCTTCCAAAAAAGTAGCCATGAAGGATATAGAGTTTTATATCAATGATCTCGAAAAGACAGTGTCAACACCAACAAAGAATAGACAGGACTTCGACAACCTCGTATTTGATGCATTTAAAATTAAAGATAGTCTTGAATTATCCATTCAGCTATATACGTTATCTAATATTTTAGAAGTCTATTACTCAGAAAATTTCGAACACTCGTATATAGAGTCTGTAAAAGAATCGATAAACGAATACGTTGGAAAATGTGATGGTAGAATTCTGAGTTCATTCAGTCATCTCGGTGGTCGCAATGGAGAATATAAGCCAAAACTTGGTAAAAAACCTACTGACACGCTGACCGAGGAACGAATCGCTTCCGTAATTAATTCATATTCGGCAATCAAAGATTCTAAAAAAATTATAAATGTTTTGGATTCAATCAATTCTCCTGTTGAATATCTATTAACTTCCGACGGTTCTGTACGTATGCGTTGCACTCATAATTTATAAAACGAGAAAGCCCTCATTCTAATTTGAATCGGGGGCTTTAATCGTCTCTGTCATTTTTATCGTCCGGACCTACTTTCCAAAATGAATCTATCTTCTTCCCATTATTAGCTTTGAAGATTTTCGCAGATTCTTCTTTTCCAACCGCAGAATCTAACATTTTTTTAGCAATATTCATTCCAGCACCGACAACAATTGCTTTCGCTGCTCTCTTTGGCGCTTCTTTGATTCCTTCTTTCACACCTTCTTTAGCACTTTTTACAGCTTCTTTGGTATATTTCTTTCCGATCTCTACGGTACGTTTGCTACCCTTTTTTAGGGCGCTTATGGTTGTCTTACCAAGTTTACTTACGGATTTATTCACAGCTTTTCTAACGACCGGATTTTTTCCGTATAGGGTTGCTGCAGTTGCAATAGTTAAAGTTGTCGCGGTAATCGCAGCAATTTTCTTTTTACTTATTTTTTTCTTTGTTTTTAAATTATCAGATGTTCCTATACGACTTCCTTCTTTTTTCTGATGTTTACGCACACCCCACTTCATTCCGAGAACACCGTAATGATAAAGTTCCTGCTCATTAATCATTTTGTTTTGCCTCCTTTCCGTTATTTAATTCGGCCTGGAAATTAAGTCTGAACTCCAACTCTATAATATTCTGTTTCATTGCTTCGGCTACTGATGAGCTAAGCGGTGGATCAAAAATGAGACGTACTTTTAAAGCCATATACGATCTGACCGATTCAAGATTTTTACCAGATGGGATGTAATCTCTCCATGCCGTTGTTTTATCCTGGATCATAAATCCGTCAGCTGGACCGATTCCTATCTGAGCCAGAATCATGAAAACAGAATTTATATGGGTAATGATATCGAGATCAAACTCCGTATAATCTTCCGCTATGCCGAGCATCTTTTTTACTGAGGTTAATATGCTGTCTTCCATAGTTGCCTCCTCTAATCATGTCTCCATGGACATGTATCATTTTTCTTTCTTTCAATTGGTCCTAAATTGAGAATTGTTTCATCTCCGAAATGAATAGCTTGATGTGTATTCAGACATGTACAAATAACGTTTTCTGGGTCAAAAACTTTACTGCTACGATTTAATATATCTTCCACAGTAAGGGGATTTATATGATGAATGATAATTCTCGAATATAGTTCGTACCCGTCGCATCCGAGATCACATCCATTATCACGTATGATAATATCTCTCCTGAATCGTCTCCATTCACTGCTTCGATATAAGCTTTGGTTCAGATAACGATCGTGTCCAAATGTTTCATATCCGATAAGCTCCTTACATTGCAAATAATTAAACCGTTCTATAAATGTCGGCAGTGTTATCAGTTCAGAATATGACCTAAGATTCGTACTCATCGTCTTCACCTGTTCCACTATAATTTCGCATAGCTTTAATAGCATCTTCGGCAAGCTTCTTCTGTTCCTCAATACTATCTGCCATCTGAATTTTCGCTCCGAGAAGCTCTGTTTCTTTTCGAATCTTTTCTTTTTCTAACTCAGCTTTCGTAGTGCCAAGTTTTAAAAAATGTGTAATCACCTGTGCTGAGGCGGTACCGTCAATCAACTGCTGTTCAGCCAGATCTACCGCAAGTGCTATCATCTGATTCTCTCTAGCTTCTGGTGATAGAGCTGGACGCAACTTCTTCCGCTGTTTAGAAGTAGTTGTTGTAACCTTAGCCATTGTTATCGCCTCCTGTTAGTTTGTTCTGTCATAGTTTTGCAATAGTTTTATATGACATTTAGTAAGGCTCACAGGGCGAAAGGCTGAAAATCATGATTTGTAAAATGCTCCATCAATCTCTACTGAAAGGAGATCAAATGCAGAGGTGAGCATAAATATTTGTAGGAGGTATGTCTACAAAATATGAACGAAGTATCTGAAATAAGGTTTCTGTATATTCCCTGTGAGCTTTACTAAGTGTCATATAAATTCAAAAATATGGCGATCCAGTCTGAATTAATTCAAAGACCAAACCGCCATATATGTCAAAAATCTGTTTATAATATGTTACTCCATTGTTCCAGCTAAAATATCAATGCAAATTGGTTTCACCAAATATCCCGCCGGAGAAAAAATAAAGAGGCGCGCGATGCAGGAGGGGGTGTGATTTTGGCGACCCCCCCCGGGCCTCTAATAGATGAATGGGATATCCCTCTTCATCTTTTTATAGATTCCCAAAGGATTTACTGAAACGATTTCATCAATCGCTCGTTCAATCTCTTCATCTTCCTGCTTTTGAGTCATACCTGCTTCGATTTGAGCGATTCGAGCAAGATAAGCGTTTGTGTAATACCCTTTCTCTTCATCGTAGTGTAACCATTCATCGTAATTGTCAATCGGATCGAAAGGATTATCGATTGTTGTTAATGCTACTTTTGTTTCTGTCATCGATTTACTTTACTCCTTTCAATGCTTTACTGATTGTTGATGGTGATACACCAAGTTTGGAAGCTATCTCTTCAAGAGTATAGTTTGAAGAAGCCATTGCTTTAGCTCTTCCGATCTGTGCCGTCGATAAAGAGTTATAAGAACGAGGTGTTGCCCTTTCTCGAAGCTTATCAATGTCAGCGTTATTGAGAATGCTTTTCAGTTTGTTCTCACTTATTGCTCCTGCTTGAATTGCTTCCCATTCACGATCTGTAATTTCCACGTTTCTTTCTCTTCTGGAAATAGATCCAACTTCTTCCCTTGCTTTGGACAAAGCCTGCTGACCAATCTTTTTAAGAGCTTCGCCTTTCAGTTTCTCTCCATTCTCTTCGTAATACTCTTTCATCTTCTGTTGAAGTTCAACATTTGCTTTTCTTTGTGCAGATCTTTCTTTTATTCTGTTTAAATCGGAGTTATCCAATTTATCGAGAAGGGATTTTACTTCGTTTTGGTATTCTTTTTTAGCAGTTGCAGAATACTGTATCTTTCCCGTATTCACCATTGCCATACGCGCCTGATTCGCTAAATGTTTCATGTCGTTAGCGTATTCAGCATACACTAATTCCATTGGATGACGACCTTTAGATACTAAAGTATACGCATCATCGGTCTCCTCCATCTTTGTACTTACCTGGGTACGCTTCTTAGCTTTGTATGTCAGGGTGCCATTCGCATTTGTGAATGTAACCTCCCCAGTATCTGGGTCGATCTTCTGTATCGGATTATACTTATCATATTCTGCTTTATCCTTAACATTATAAGATACCTTTTTACCATCTGCTGTACGAACAGTCACAATTCCTGTCTTTGCATCATACTTCTTGTCGGGATACCATAGTTCGTCTGCAGTCTTCCATATCTTAGCTCCCTCCGGTCGGGTGGGGTCATAGTCCTTGGTTCCCGGGATATTAATCTTATAAGATCCCTGACGTTTATCTACAGATGTTTCTCCTTTGGCTCGAGACAATATGGTGGAAGCTCCACCCAGTTTCTCTTCACCTGTCTTAGGATCAATACTAATCTGGTATTTCTTCTTCAGTGCAGCGATGTTATTCTCGACTTCACTCGCTTTATAATCGAGCTTATGCTTCTCAGCGTCAATTACAACCATGCTGTGTTTAACGGCTCGTGCCAGCTCAGGTTCAGTAGCTCCTCCAAGAGTCATATCAGTAATCAGGTTTGATATGATTCCCATCTGAGTCTGTGTGTTCTTCATGATAGGATACTCTTGTCCGTTACGATAATAACGAATCTCGCCGTCCTCGCCTTTCTTTGCTGTTCCACCATACGCGAGCTTAGGATCAAAATCTTTAAGCTGAGCAAGTGGCTGTTTGTTTTTAATCTTTACCTTTCCGCCAGCATCGTGAGTTGGGATACACATTACAGTATCGCCATCAAAGTCTGCTCCAGACAGCTGCTCAGCAATCTTATGATTAATACCGATAGCATCGGAGACGTCTGTTCCCAACAGATCCCTTGCAGGTTTGTGCTTATTGTTTACCGTAAGAATCGGTATCTCAAATGTTCCGCCATGAGGATAACGAATCAGGGCAAGCTTTGTACCTGTCTCATAGTTTGGTGCATATACTTCTGTATCTTTTAAAGTATTGACAGGTATAATTACATGGTATCTCTGCCCAGGAAGGGCTGCGGCTTTCAAATGTACAGCTGCTGAGTCACATCCATCGGCAAACTTCTCCAACATATGTTTCTTGATAGTCGGATTTGTAATGGACATATATTCATCGAACTCTGCCAGCTTGTCTTTACGTGCAAGATCCAACTGTTTCTTAGCAAGAGTCAATGACTGTTTACCTAAGAACTGCGATGGTAAGGCATTCAACCATTCGTTCCAGTCTCCTTCGTCAGCTCGTTTATTTATAAGTCCTAGTTTTTCTTTTCCAGTCTTCGGATCCGTATACCAATATTGTCCTCCATCTTTTGCATCTTTGATTGCCGAACCAAATGGATTATCAGGATCGTCTTTCTTTATCGGTTTCAGAACTGTTCCGCTAACTTTATCACCAAGGGCTGGAGTCCCTTTCTTTTTGCTAGTGTTAAAAATAACATCTACACCATCCGGCATGTTATCGGAATATACAGCCATACCTTTCAGATAATGAGTTCCGTCCACCAATATACGAACCTGTGAATATCGTGAGTCGCCGAGAGATAAGTCCTGACACCCTCTTCGGAGTTCGATTTTACCGTCTTTCTTTGTACCACCATCTTCATCATATCGAATCATAAGTCTTTTAGAATCCATACTCGCAGGATATGTGAATTTCTTATGATATGTGTCCCCTTGATTGTCAGATACGTACTCATCGATAGTATGAACTTTATCGTAGTTGTATATTTCTTTATGTTCAGTTCCAGGCTTACAAATAACTTTCTGAATAGTCTGCTGACCAGGGTTATTGATCTGCGGAATACCACCAGTATATATTGGGCATCCTTCGGCTTTCTCCAAATAATCGAGAGCCAAATTCAAACGCTCTTTAGAAATACCTAGAGAAGTCTCAACACCTGCAGTAACATCGATCATCCCTTTTTTCTTAATCTGGTCTCTAAGAAGCTCAACAGTTGACATAGCCTGTGTCATACGATCTTCAGATTTAGGATTCAATAATGACCTTACTGTAGACTCATTAATTCCCATTTCTTTTCCGATAGCTGTGGCTCCAAGACCGTCTGCTTGTAAAGACTTTGCCTTCTGAACCTGATCCAATCTTCGCTCGTAGTTCGCCCATGAAACCTGTCTTCTATATTCTGTAGAGTTCAAACCCATGGATTTAGCGATAGCATTATCACCAGTCCATGTTTTACCGCCTTCATCGGTATACGTGAATCCTGATTTCTTCATCTGTGCGATATCTGCTAAGAAATCACCACTGTGCTGATATGGGTTCTCTCCAGATCCATAAGGATATCGTCCGCTATGTCTTTTTGTTCCATAGTGTAAAATATCATCATCACGAATCTGATTAACTGTTCCGTAATATGAGAGTATATCATCAGCCAGCGTATCATCGCTTTTATGCAATATTTCAGCTGCTAATTCCTCTAACGGAGGTTTCTCTGTAAAATGCATGATTTATTCCTCCTCTGAATATTCTTCAACATATTTACAATCTCGAATAATAACATCCATAATTGGCAAAATATCTTCTGCAGTTGGATTGCAAATGATTATTTCGTCACTTTGATAAATGCGAAGCTCCATATTGATTTCTCCTGGTTTCACTTTATATTCCAGACAAAATAACGCAGCATATACCATTAATTGTTCCATTTTCGCTGGTAACACACCAGATTTATAATCATGGATCCTCAGTAAGTTGTTTTTAAACGATATGGCATCAGCTGTTCCAAAACATGCGTCCGAATAATATAAGACCTGTTCCGGTGTAAGTCTGAAACCGATTGCATCATTTACATACGTCATGAGGTTATTGTAAATCCGATCCATATCGATAACTTCTCGTGGAATTCCATCAGTCAATAGATGAGATAAAACTGTAAGTTTATCGCCTTTCTTCAGTTTTAAACCATTCGCTATCAGCGTCTCTGCTAACGCATGGAGTGATGTTCCCATTGGCTGAGAGTAAGAACTTATACGTTTCTGACGTAATTGTTCTTTCGAATATTTCAGCCATTGTGGCTGACTCGGCGATAAAAATGCATGTTTCCCTCTCAGGTTATTGTGTTGCTCGAAAATCATGAATAATTCCTCCTACATCTATTTCGTTAAAAATATAATCAACTCGTCTAATATTTCATCTTCGATCTCCGGATAGATGAAAGACGAATATGACATCTTATTCATTCTTTCCACATAATAATCTTGGTTCGGTTGGTGCTTAGCGTTAGCACTTACCTTAACTTCTAATGTCGCCCACCTGCTTTTATAGAAAACGGTTAAATCAGGAATTCCCTGCAAATATCCACTATCATTTTTTAGAATCATGGATCCCGGAAGCATATGCTTGATTCTCCGAATGAGCCTACTCTGATATTCATTTTCTAACATACATATATCTCCTTTTCAAAAACATGGACCTTCAGGGACTCGAACCCAGGGCCGCCCGGTTATGAGCC
>JABLTL010078038.1_pt1 | contig 32619 bp, 31 predicted proteins | sample 7160151 | NCBI WGS metagenome assembly JABLTL01 (sample SAMN14651223, study PRJNA627086) | human gut metagenome | isolation source: feces | host: Homo sapiens
CCCTATAGTTGTACGACTATAACTCCAGAGTTGTACAACTATAGCATGTATAGTCGTACAACTGTAGCTTTACAGTCGTACAACTATAGAATTTTCAACTCGCAAAACTTGCGGATTGTGGTCAATTGCAGCTGAAAATTGGCTTTTATTGATTCTAGATGGTTAATTTAGTATGGAGGAAAAATATTTGAACATGATACGAAAGGCACAGGAGTTCATGAATGAGAATCACTTTGCCGACGTCTCCCGTGTGCAATGTCTGCTACGCAAGATGATGTCCAAGGAGTATCATGGCCTCATCGATCAAATCAAGGAGTGCCAGGATCCTCATGTCATCTTCAATATTCACGGAGGTAACAATCTCATTGCGCCCAATGCCAGCCAGGCAGAACAGAAAGTGGTGGAGAAACCTGCTGACGAGTTAAAAAACAAGATAAGAAACAATCAAGAAAGAAGACCTATGGACTTACAAGTACAACGATTTTCAGATATCGATCTCAATGATTCCTTTTTCGATTCATTGAGAGCCAGCTATCCGGAGTTTAATGAATGGTATAACAAGAAGGCTGCAGCAGGAGCCACAGCTTATTGCTATTATGTAGATAACGAGTTGAAAGACTTTCTTTATTTGAAGATAGAGGAAGAGGAACTTTCCGACCTTACCCCAGCGCTTCCTGCCAAGAAACGCCTGAAGGTGGGTACCTTCAAGGTGGATAATGACAATCGTCATACCACACGCGGTGAGCGTTTCATGAAGAAAATCATGGATATGGCGATAGCTGAAGATGTAGATGAAATCTATGTCACCATGTTCCCGACAGAGGAGTTGCAAGGTTTGATTCGTATGTTTGAGAAATTTGGCTTCTCTCATATTGCAGACAAGCCACATGAGGGCGGTAATGCGGAATATGTATTGATAAAGGATATGACAACCCATGTTGATGACTTCAAACTCGACTATCCTTTCGTAAAGAAAGCTAGTTCAAATAAATATGTACTTTCTATAGTCCCAGAGTTTCATACGCACCTCTTCCCAGACTCCATCTTGAAGAATGAAAAAAAATATGATCTCATCCAAGATGTATCTGAAACCAATAGCATCTATAAGATTTATCTCTGTTGGATGCAGGATACACGTAATTTAAAGGCAGGAGATAAACTAATTATTTATCGGACCTCTGATGAAGAGGGAAAAGCGTACTATCGTAGTGTTTGTACATCGGTATGTACGGTATGTGAGGTAAAAACATACAGAGACTTTGAAAATGAGGAAGAATTCATAAAATATACCAATCGCTATTCTGTATTCAAAGAACATGAATTGCGAAGATGGTACAAGAACAAAAAATATTTCATCGTCATTAAGATGGTGTATAACATAGCCTTCACCAAGAAGGTAATCAATATGGTCATGAAAGAGCAGGCTGGTTTGAATCCCAAGTATTGGGGATTCTTTAAACTTACCGATGCACAATTTGATAAACTATTGGAATTAGGAGAAATAGATGAACGTTATATTATCGATTAAGCCTGAGTTTGTAGAGAAAATCTTTTCTGGGGAAAAGCAATATGAGTACCGTAAGGTTCTCTTCAAGCAAAAGGTGGATACCGTATATATCTACGCCAGTCGTCCCATCAGCAGGATAGTTGGTGAGTTCAAGATTGAGAAAATCATTAATGATACCCCTGCAAACATATGGAAGCAAACGAAAGAATACTCTGGTGTAACTAAGTCTTTCTTCCAACAGTATTATGCAGGAAAAGATAAAGGCGTGGCCCTCAAGATAAAGGAATGTAAGCTGTACAAGGAGGCTGTTGATCCAACAACAGTTATTGCTAACTTTATAGTTCCCCAGTCGTTTATATATACCAATAATGCATTTTAGTATGGAATCATAAGTAAGCCGTCACTTTAGACCGGTATATCACCATTACAGCGTAAGGTTTTAACACTTAAGATGGGGATAAGGATTATAAGTCTATGTTTCCATGTTATGGTGTTAAAAAATAGATGAGGTGAAACTGTGTGCTTAGCAATCCTTCACTCTAAAGATAATGCAAATGCGCGCAATGAAAGCTGGCTTTCAAATTGCCGAGTGCAGCTTATCTTCTACAATAACGATACAAAATATAAAAAACTGATAGGTGTAACTACTTGCAATATCAGGCGGTCCCATCCCGCACAATCTGGCGAAGACCGCTTTGGTCCGCCAACCTTAGAGCGTAGCGGTTCCGAGCACCGAGCAGGGCGGTTTCCCTCTTCTTCCCTGAGGGGAGAAGACCGAGATGAGAGGTGGAGCCTTCCTTAACGGTAAGGAAGGTTTCTGTCCCCCGGGAACGGGGGAACCGAAGGGGGTGTAAAGACCATTGAGGGTAGGTTTTCGAAAAATCTTATAATAAGAACAAAAATTAAAACAAAAACAATGAATATAATCAAAACAGATATTGAAGGCGTCCTCATTATAGAGCCACGCCTCTTCCGCGACTCTCGTGGCTACTTCTTCGAGAGCTTCAGCGAGCGAGAGTTTGAAGAAAAGGTTGCCCCAATTCTGGGACACAGTGTTCACTTCTGCCAAGACAACGAGTCTATGAGCAGCTATGGCGTGATGCGAGGTCTGCACTTCCAGTGCCCACCATATACCCAGAGTAAGTTGGTACGCTGCGTAAAGGGTAGAGTACTCGATGTAGCAGTAGATATCCGCAAAGGATCACCAACCTATGGCAAGCATGTGGCAGTAGAACTGACCGAAGACAATCATGTCCAGTTCTTCATTCCAAAGGGCTTTGCCCATGGTTTCGCTGTTCTCTCAGAAACAGCCGTCTTCCAGTACAAGTGTGACAACTTCTATCATCCAGAAGCTGATGGAGGTATCTCTATCCTGGATGATTCCCTCGGTATCGATTGGAAAATCCCAACAGAACATGCCAATCTCTCTGAGAAAGATACGAAGCATGCGATGCTGAAAGACTTCGATTCACCATTTGACATCAATGTAGATTTATACAAATAGAGTCTTCCTTTCACCAATACTTGACGAAGCATTCCAAAGTGGTATCCTTCTTTCTCGACCGTTTCGAGGAAACCTATTCTCGAATCAATATGAAAGACCTTGAAGACTCCATTGAATGGATAGGCTATGCCGTTAATGATATGGATAATACCATTTCGGAGATTGATTACAACGACCCCATGACCTTCTTCGATATAGAGAAGGTTCTAAGGAAGGTGATAGAAAAAGAGTTTGAAATCAATGCTATTAAGTAAGAAGAACGTATTGGAAAATACGACTTAGCATTTCTTAAAGGCGAAATAAGATACGTATACCTATTTGAAATAAAGTAGGGGCGTTTTATTGTTGTTATACTGTAATAATAGTTATTTTGACATGAAGAAAATAGTGTTATTTAATCATAAAGGAGGTGTTAGTAAGACGACCTCAACTTTTCATATAGGATGGATGCTTGCAAATTTGGGTAAAAAAGTATTGCTAGTTGATGCCGATCCTCAGTGTAATTTAACATCACTTTTTCTAGGCGATAAGTTTGATGAATATTTTGATGAAGATTCCCCAACAGTAAATAATAATATAAAGGATGGTGTTTGGCCAGCTTTTACAGGTTCTGCTACACAAATCCGTCCTTTTGAATGTCCAAAAGCAGAAAGAAACCATAATCTATTTTTGTTGCCTGGACATATGAATCTTTCGGAATGTGATTCTCCTCTTTCATTTGCAATAACATCTAATTATATGCCATTGCAAAGTTTGCCTGGTTCTTTTAATGATTTGATTGAAAAATGTGCAAATCAGTATAATATTGATTATGTATTCATAGATTTAAACCCTGGTTTAAGTGCAATCAATCAGATTTTATTCTTGTGTAGTGACGCTTTTATTGTACCGACTAATCCAGATTCATTTTCTGTGATGTCAATTAAGAGTTTAGCTTCTATTTTACCTAGATGGGTAGAATGGAAAAATAATAACATTTCTCATTATGCAACTTCACCTTATCCTTTGCCACCAAGTACGCCTTCTTTTATTGGTGTTATCCCTCAACGTTTTAATGTACGAAATGGTTCCGCAACAAAGCCCTTTAGAGAAAAAATAGAAGAACAAATAGACATAATTAAAACATTGCTTGTTCCGGAGTTGCAAAAAAAGGATATGGTTTATTCTAATGTAGAATATGATAATGCAGGTATAGATAGAAAAACTTTCTGTTTGGAAGAAATAAAAGATTTTCTTACCTTATCACCTAAAAGTTTGCGTATAAATGTGCCTGTTTTTGAGCTTTCTGATGATGAACTTAGTGCAGTAGGTACAGTTTTAAAAAGTGCACAGGAAAACAGAGAAACATTTCGTGCAATATATTCTACAATCTCAGAAAAAATAATGAAAATATGTCATGATTAGTGTATTGAGAGAGTTTGAAAATGCCATTTCGGGAGTACAAAACTTAAATGCGATTCATGACCATCTTTTGAATGATTTGCATTTAAACGTTGCAGCTTCCGAGATTCTTCGTTGTCAATTGGTATATACCGTTAGTGCTATGGATAGGTATTTTCATGAAATTGTCAGAGTTGGTTTTTTAGAAGAATATAATGGAGTTAGGATAAAAACAGATTCCTATTCTAAATGGAGTTTTTCTAACAAAAAACTTGCTGAAATAGTAAGGTTTAGCAATCCATCGTTTGTTCCATCTTCTTATGTTGAAACTCCTGACTATGTAATAGAATCTGATGTTAGAGAGAAAAATGGAGTTTTGGCATTTCAGCAACCTGATAAGATAAAGGAGGCTTTGAGCCTTATTTGGAATTATCCACACAAAATAGCCGAAATAGCAAAAAAAATGGCGTTTGAACCAACAAGGTCAGAAAATGATAGAAAAAAACTTCTTGAACAGAAGATAAAATTAATTAGTATTCGTAGAAATCAAATTGTCCATGAGGGGGATATAGATCCGTTGACAACCAATAAAAGAGATATTTTAAAGTCTGATGTTCTTGACTGTATAGAGTTTATAAATAGTTTCGTTCATGCGATTCATACATTGATAACAGATTCAAGTTGTTATATTTCTTCATGATTTCCCCACATGTATAACTATTTCTGTATTCTGTTTCATGATGTTAAACTAGATGATTTAAAGTTGGATTATTATGAGAAAGATGAATGAATATGAACGCCATGCTTATTTGTATTCAGCATGGACAGCGTTGCTTGTACCATGGTTGGTTACAATATGGGTTACGTGGAGTAGTATATTACCGAGCAAGATAGATACAATCCATATGATACAGAAAACATTGGGAATTGTTGCATCTAGCGCAGTGGTGTATGCTGCTCTAGGATTTTATATCCGAGAGTTATTTCGCAGTACCTCGAAAATGATATTTCAATTTCCGATGTTTAAGGAGGATGAAACAAGAATGCCAACTACAGAGCTTTTGTTGTGGAAGAATAAGTTGCTTTCACGTTCTCAGATAGAACAAGTCCACCATAAGCTGCAAGCACAATATGATTATTTGATGCTAGATGAACAGCAAGAGTATGCTGATGAACTGGAAGCGCGAAGAAACATAGTTGGGGCTGTTGGTATAATGAAAGAGGCAACGCGAGGAAACAAAATGTTACTTCAATGTAACTATAGATATGGCTATCAAAGAAATCTGCTAGGTGGACTTGTGTGGTCTTTTATGATAGTATTGCTTTTGCTAATTGCCAGTTATGTTTATAATTTGAAGTATATGGCTGGTTGTTGGCTAGCTTTGATATTTGTTCTCATTCAAGGAGTTGTTGCTTTCTTTTTTATGAAGTATGCTGCAAGAAATTATGCAAGGACTTTAATAATAACTTTTATTTCTAAATAGGAGGTGCTTATGGAATATTATGTACATATTTTGAGTGTAGGTGACGCAGATGCAATTGTGATAAACTACCAGGATGATAATACTCGATGGTGGACAATTGTTATAGATGCGGGTAACGTAGGAGATGGAGAAGAAGTCAAGCGCTACATAAAACATATAGAGAATGGCTGTTTCATTATTGATTATGCTGTATGTACTCATCCTGACAAAGATCATAAGGGCGGATTTTTTGACTTATATAATGATGCGACTGTTGTAATATCAAATTTTGTTTTTGCAAATCCAGAGAATATCCTTTCTTGTGATTGGCGCAGATTGAATTACCAAACAGGACTACTTGCTCAAAAAGGCAAAGAGACTTATAATCATCCAACAGACAGTAGTAAAAATCTGATAGATATCATTCGAAGAAGTAACTCTCAGATTTATCAGTGGTCTTATAAAATGGATTTTGTTGGCGTTCCTTTGAAAATTGTTGGTCCTGAGGATCATTTTTTGCAAGATTCCATTTATGAGATGGCTTTGGACTTTGCTGAAATAACAGACGAGGCTGATGCTGAATTATATAATGAAGATGAGATTCTGACAGATAAAGAGGTAAAAAGTGTCATGGATACAGAGAAAGAAACTTCTGCAACCAATAAGGCTAGTTTAATATTGCTGTTTCATCCAGGAAACCAAAAGTTCCTTTTGGCTGGTGATGCTTGTGCTAAAAGTTTGCATGATGTAGTTGATAATCTGGGCGATGAAGTTAAAAACTGCATATTAAAAGTCCCTCATCATGGCAGTAAGCACAATCTTACTACAGATGTGATAGATTTATTGGCTCCGACTAGTGCTACAATCAGTTGTAAGGGAAGTAAGAAACATCCTAACAGTGGAGTTGTTTATTGGCTCAGTAAATATTGTGATGTATATTCTACTGCGAAATCCGGAACTTTAACATATCAAAGTATGCCAGTTAAATATCCGGCAGAACCACTTAAAAGGAAGCAGATTATACAGTAAAATAAAAATAGTTGCGAGCTTTATGATTAAAGAAAAAGCGTTATGACAGCAAAAGAATATTGTATAGCCTTTTGTGAAGGCTACTTCTACGCCCAATTAGGCGAGAGACTTACCAGTGGCAAAGTGACAGAACATACACTGGACTTAGCTAAGGAAACGGCTCAAACCTTTATGGAGCAACAGATAGCCTATACTGGTTTTGAGGAAAAGCAAAAGCAGGTGATGAAAGAAAACATTCATGAATGGGCTGATACTGTGATGCAAGGCTTCAAGAAACGCTTGCGTGAGAGCGGCAGATTGATAGAATCTTGATGATGCGCTAGCCGACAAACAATCGCAACTCTGTTGCGTAGGCACTCATCGGCAGCCCTTTAGGGCACAGGCTTCGCTGACGATACCAAAACTCTGGCGGAGGCTATAGCGCAGCCAGCTACATCCTCTCGTCCCTGAGGGAAGAGAGGCTTGGTGAGAAAGGTGGAGCCCTCTTTAAGGGTAAAGAGGGACGGGGTGGTTTTCGAAAACAACATTTCCTTTAAGGAGACTAAGAGGTAAAAAAACAATATTTATGCATAATTACAACGATACACATATTATAATCATGGCCGGCGGCGTAGGTAGCCGCTTCTGGCCAATGTCAACCCCCGATTACCCAAAGCAGTTCATTGATGTGATGGGTGTCGGCCGTTCCCTCATTCAATTGACAGTAGATAGATTGAAGCCTATCTGTCCAGTCGAGAACATGTGGGTAGTGACAAACGAGAAATACATTCGCATTGCCAAGGAGCGAATCCCTGACATGCCAGTAGATAACATATTAGCAGAGCCGGAGGCTCGCAATACCGCTCCATGTATTGCTTATGCCTGCTGGAAGATCCAGAAGAAGCATCCTGATGCCAACATCGTGGTGACACCATCCGATGCCCTGGTCATCAATACCTCGGAGTATCAGCGAGTGCTCAGCAAGGCATTGAGTTATACATCCGATAAGAACGCCATCGTGACCATCGGTATTAAGCCGAGCCGCCCGGAAACAGGCTATGGCTATATCGCCGCAGCGTAGGCTAGGATATCCGAATGTATGAATGCAAGAACTGCGTGGTTCATGCAGCCGATGAAAGCAAGGTCGTAGTTCAAGGCCTGGATGGCTATATCGTAGCCGAGAAGAATGGACAATTGCTTGTCTGCTCCTTAAAGGAGGAACAGAAAGTTAAGGAGTTTGTGCAGTAGTAATTCAGCGATGCATTGAATAAAATAGTTAGGTGAAAATGGAAAAGAGAAAAGAATTAAGTGTTGCGGTTTTGGAATTATTGAGCAATATCTTAGGTGATACAACTGACGGCTTGACAGGAACTGAAATTCATAGTTTCTTATTGCAAGCTGGTATTTCCGATATTTCAGAAAATGATACCTTTTTAGCTAAACGTAAGAGGCTGTTCAATGCTTTTATCAATTTCCAAAGTACCCAAAAATGTTGTAATAACATATTGAAATTCATTCAACTTGTTCTAACTCCTTCAAGATTTGTAGGAAAGTCTGAGGAGTTTGAGGCATTGAGAACAAAAGTAAACCAACAGTTGGCATTCGAAGGTTATGAAATTAAAGAAAACGGAATGTTTGTTCAGATTCAAAAAGCCAATGTCATTTCTGATGTAGAGCTAAAGGTCGAAAATTTAAAGCAAGAACTCATAAATAGAAATGCTCATACTCTAATATTCAGATATTGTACTCCAGAACTTCTTTCCAATAACTATTTCCATTCAGTTTTTGAAGCAAGTAAGGGATTATTTCAGAGAATCCGCGATTTGTCAGGTCTTACTACAGATGGCAATGCCCTTATAGAGCAAGTGTTTAGTAGCAATCCTATTTTGATCATAAACAATTACCAGACAAGACAAGAGAAAGATGAGCATACTGGCTTTTGTAATCTTTTAAAAGGATTATGTGGAATGTTTAGAAATCCAGAAGCTCATCAACCTAAAATATTTTGGGATATAGATGAGCAAGATGCATTGGAAATTCTAAGTCTTATATCTTATTGTCATCGAAGATTGGATAAAGCTCAGAAGATAAGAAATGTATAATAAATAAGACGATTCTATGGAAAAGGATTTTGTGTTTGTTGATACTAGTGTATTTTGTAAAGCTAATTATTTTGTGAAAGATGGAACTATTAGTCATTTATTCCAATTGCACGACAAGGGAAGAATATTACTATTGATGCCAACTATTACAAAAAGAGAAGTACAAAAAAACTACAGGCAGGATTTGGTTGAGCAATTTGACAAATTGTCTAGGTTACATAAATTAAAAAATATAGAGGCCTATAACTTGCCTGTTATGAACAAAGATGATATTTGTAAAGAGGTTAACTGTAAAATCTCGGAAATGATGAATCATGTTTGTGAATTAGATTATTCTTATTGTCAAGATGTCGAGACCATCTTTGAGAAGTATTTTGAGAGAGAATATCCATTTGCAGGAAAAGGAAAGGAAAAGGAATTTCCTGATGCTTTCGTATTGCAAACACTAGAAAAATATGCTGCAGATAATCAGATTAAAAAGGTTATTGTTTTGTCTGAAGATGGTGATATGACAGACTATCAAAGTCCTGTCTTGGATACATCAGAAGATTATAAAATGTATTTGTCTCGTAAATTAAAGGAAGATGCAGATTTGTCTGGGTTTGAAGAAGCATTAAATGATTCTCTTCCAAATCTTGAACGGCTAATAAATCTGAAGGTTGAGGCTCTTTTGACTAATCCTGGTACTTATCAAGAAGTTATTAATTTAAATGAAGTGAGTGATGTTAGTCTGAATGGATTTGAGGTGATACTCAATTCGAAGGATTATTATATAACTTCTATCAATGAGCATTCTATAGATATTGATTTGCATGCCAAGGTGGATTTTTCTGTATGTGTAGAATATTTAGATTTAGAATCCAGTTATTATGACCGAGAGTATGATCAATGGTTAGTCCGTAATTTTGTATTTAACAATATTGTAAGATCTGATAATATTGTTGTAAAACTAAAATATTCCATAGATATGTTACATTTGGAAGTTAGCGATTATGGTATAGATAATTTGGAAGATGAAATAAATGGTAGAATATTTTAGACCTTAGGAATCGTCTATTATGAGCGAAGAACAATACAACGAATTGTTGAAAGCCTATACAAAGGAGGTTTTGGCAAATATGATAAAGGCAGATATACGCAGTAGGTTTCCTGAACCTTATGCAAGTATGTATTGCCAGTAGTTTGATGATTTTAAGAACGTTGCAGATTTCTTTGAATTTGCAGCAAAGATAATGAGGAGATAATGCAACGTAAGTGTAACGTCTGGTAATAAATGAAGGATCACTTGATAGAGTTCTTTCATATGCCAGAGGTTAAGGATGATACAATTTGGGAGAATGATAGAAATGAGTTTTTTTAATTAATAGTAAAGAATACACTGGTGTTATATTCTTTATAGAACACTAGTATCAAAAAAAAAGAAAGTTATGTTAGACTATAAAATAAAAGTAGGTTTTATTGGCTGGTATTCACCAGATGACAAGAAGGCACTGAGTGGAACGCCTCATAAAATAAGCGAATTGCTTGAATCTTTAGGTTGTGATATTAGCTGGATTAAAATTACCAGATCGTTTAAGTATCGCTTATTCGAAAAGCTGGCAAGAGGGCTAAATAGAATTCTAGGTAGCATAATGATTGATAGTACTCATTCTGTGATGGGAGCAAGGTATCAGTCTGAGACAATAGATATGGAGAATATACAACAATGTGATGTTATTTTTGCACCTTTTTGTAGTGATGCATTGTTTTTTTTGAAAACAGAAAAACCGATTATTTATCTTTCTGATGCCACATTTAATATTATGGTTGATTATTATTTTAAGGGTTTGTCAAAATATGCGATAAATCAAGGAAATCAAGTGGAACAGAAAGCGATGGATAAGGCTACTGAAATAATAGTGTCATCGCAATGGGCAGCAAACTCTGCCATCAATGATTATCATCAAGACCCTTCAAAGGTGCATGTGATAGAGTTTGGGGCTAATATTGACGATAAAGATATCATCGAAAAGAAATTTGTCTATGAAGGACATTTGCATTTACTTTTCCTTGGTGTTGATTGGAAACGCAAGGGCGGTCAAATAGCTGTAGATGCTTGCAAATGGCTTAATGAAAATGGAGTACCTGCTACTCTCCACATTGTAGGAATTAGAGAATTAGATGATTCAATCAAGCAATTGCCATATATTGATTATGTAGGATTTCTTAACAAGAATTTTCCTGAACAGTACAATCGCCTCGTAAAAGTAATCAAGCAATGTCATTGTATGTTATTACCAACTTTAGCAGAATGTTCTGCAATAGCCTTTTGTGAAAGTAGTGCTAATGGTTTACCTGTTTTCTCTCATTTTACGGGTGGTGTAGGAAATTATATATACGATGGTAGGAATGGCTACCTGTTACCATTAGGATCTACTGGTGCGGATTTTGGTGCTAAGATTAAGGCTTGTCTTGAAAGTGGTGAGTTGGAGAGAATGTCAATGACGGCACGGGATGTTTATCGGGAAAAGCTTAATTGGAATGTTTGGGCTAAAAAAGTAGAAGTAATTATTAGAAATATATTAGAAGAAAAGAATGGCAGAAACAAATAACGACCGAATACCGAAGAAAACGTTCCAAACGCCAATAGCAGGTTTTGACCTGTTGAAATATATTATGGCTCTTGTTATTGTTAATATACATATACAATTAGTGGATGTTTCAGAGGGGACATTGATGTATGCGCCATGGAGCTTTGTCGATGATATGGCTGTGCCAACATTCTTTATCCTCTCTTCTTTCTTTTTGTTCAAGAAGATGAGAGAAGATGATGAAAAAGGAAGTTTCAAGAGATTGATTCATTATGAGAAAAGATTATTAAAGCTATATTTATTTTGGATTGTAGCATTGTCACCAATCATATTGTTTTGCTGGCATAGAGAGTATCTAGAGTCCTATCTAGGAATATTCTTGTTTGCTAAAAACTTCTTTTTTGGCTATGAATTCGGTGCAAGTTGGTTCTTCGGTGCCTTACTGATAGGTGTCCCGATGGTCTATTTTATCGGAAGGTATGCGAATGACAAGGTCTTGCTAGCTTTGACGTTGTTGGTTTATGTTTACTTATATGCCGATTTAGATAATAAGTATTTATGCCAACTTTATACCGAATATCTAAGAGATCCAAAGTTATCTTTTCCCGCAGGATTGCTATGGATAAGTATAGGCAAGGTCCTTTCTAATGAAAGAATTTCTCAAATGGCAGAAGTAGCGCGGTCTGGTCATTTGATTATGGGGGGGTAATAGTTGTAGCTCTAGGAAGTTATTTCAACGATTACAACTATGTGTTCAGAATTCCATCTGTAATACTTCTCATAGGTTGTTTCTATAAAATCAATATTGATAATCAATCTATATGCAGGAGAATGCGCATATATAGTACACACTTTTTCTGTTTGCACTATAGTCTCATAATAGTCATGCAACATTTACCAAAAATGTATCTTGATGATAAGCTGATACAGATGTTGGAAGTGTTGATTTTGTGTTTATTAATCTCAAACATTATTATATATTTTAAGCAGTTCAAGTATTTTTCTTGGCTGAAATACTCAATGTAAAAAATGGGAAATTCACCATCACAATCAAAAGCAATCATTTGGAGTGCCGTCGAACGATTTTCTTCGCAAGGCATTCAGTTTGTATTAGGAATCATCATTGCTCGCCTTGTTGCACCATCATGTTACGGATTGGTTGCCATGTTGACAATCTTTATCTCCATCGGCCAGTCTTTAATTGATAGCGGCTTTGCCAATGCATTAATTCATAAGAAAGACTGTACAGAGAAAGATTATTCTACGGTATTCTATTTTAACTTGGTCGTCAGTGCTGTTCTATATCTACTGTTTTTTATATGCAGTCCGCTTATAGCAGATTTTTATGGACAGCCTGAATTGGTAGTAATAACAAGGTACTCCACATTCGGGTTTATCCTCAATTCTTTGGCTATCGTTCAGCGTGCTCAGTTTACAAAGCGGATGGATTTCAAAAGGCAATCAAAGGCAACTGTTTCTGCCGTCATAGTGAGTGGCTTGGTTGGTGTTACAATGGCATATTGCGGTTATGGAGTTTGGGCTTTGGTCTTTCAAGGATTGATAAATAGCCTGGTTAACACAATCTCTTTGTGGATGATGTCAAGTTGGAGGCCAAGTTTGGTTTTTTCTAAGGAATCTTTCAAGGAACTATATGCTTTTGGTTCTCGCTTGCTATTCACAGGACTTCTATCTACTGTATATATAAATCTCTATACGTTGGTAATAGGAAAGTTCTTTTCAAGTACACAGTTGGGATTTTTCAATAAGATGCAGAATATTGCAGTATTCCCATCTCGAAACATCACCTCTATCATGTCAAGAGCTGTCTATCCCAAGCAGTGTAAATTGCAAAATGATAATATAGCACTTCATGACAATTATATGCAGTTATTGTCTCTGTCTTCGTTCTTTATATTTCCATTGATGGGTGGACTTGCTGCATTGGCTCAACCTTTGGTTTCATGTTTACTGGGTGAGGCATGGGTAAGTGCATGGCCATACTTGTCGATTTTAAGCATTGCATACATGTTCGACCATTTGCAATATTTCAATTGGCAGATGTTGGCAGTGAAAGGAAGAAGTGATTTATCTTTAAAGTCTGAAATTATAAAAAAAGTGGCTTCAGTTATCATATTGGTTAGTACAATACCATTCGGAGTGAAAGTAATGGCCATGGGGCTTGTACTTTATGCTATTATAGATTTGCTGATAATCATACCTTTTGTTCATAAAGTGATACCATCCATAACTTATGGAGCTGAGCTTAAGGTCTTGGTTCGACCATTCGTTTTGACAGCTATTATGTGTGTGGCGATACTGATGTTTATTAGTTTATTCTCAAACCACTTTGTACAGTTATTTGGTGGCTTCATTATAGGAGGAATCTGCTATCTATTGATTGCTTATATGATGAAAATGCCCGAATTTATTTATTATATAGATAAAATAAAGAAAAAATGAATTTATTATTTATAGAATCTTCTATTGACCCAAGTAGAGGTGGAGTTCAAAGAGTATCATATAGTTTATATGATTACTTTGAGTCTCATGGAATTTCGTGCTATTTTGCATATTATCTAGTAGGATACGATAAAATATCAGAAAATAAGAAACTGTTTTTTTCTCCGAATGGTAATAAAAAATATCTGCTTTCTATTTTTGGAGAGTTTATCTCTAAGAACAAAATAGATGTTGTTATTTTGCAAGGGATTCATAATGGTCGTTTGTTGTCTGTCTTGAATTCTTTGAGAAATAAGTATCATTGTAAATTGATATATTGTCTTCATCAAACCCCAGATTATTATAAATATTATAAGGAGAGCTTTAGACCAAAACAATTCTTAAAAAGGCTCATTACAGGTAAAACTTATATGCAAAGAGCAGAATTACGTGCTTATAAAGTTGTAGATAAATATATTCTTCTGTCTAAGAGTTATGTTCCGTACTTCAAAAATCTCTTTGGTATAGGTGAATCTTATAAACTGGATTATTTAGAAAATCCACTTCCTTTTAATGTTACAGGAAACAAAATCACTAAAGATAAGACTGTTTTAATAGTTTCGAGATTCTCCGAAGTACAAAAAAATATAAAGTCAGCATTGAGAATATGGAAAAAAGTAGAAAATGTAGCTGTTGAAGAAGGTTGGTTTTTAGAAGTGGCTGGATATGGAGATGATGAGACAATGCTTTTAGAATATGCTTCTGCTTTAGGTTTGAAGAATTACAAATTTATCGGGAAGGCCAATAATCCTCTTTTATTATATGAACGTTCTTCCATATTTGTCATGACATCTTTTTTTGAAGGATTGCCTATGACTATTTTGGAAAGTCAATCTATGGGATGTGTACCAATAGCATTCAATAGTTTTAAATCTTTACCAGATATTATTGAAAATGAAGTAAATGGTTTTATTGTTCCTGCATTTGATGAAGAAAAATTTGCTTATTATCTATTAAAAATAATGAATAATGAGCCTTTAAGAATAAAAATGGCTATAGCTGCAAGAGAAACTTCTGTAAGATTCAACATTCAAAATGTTGGAAAAAAATGGTTGGATTTATTAGAAAATATCAATGATTAATAATATAAGCAATGTTCACGATTGTTATGGCTGTGGTGTCTGTGCTACGGCTTGTGGACGAAAAATAATAGAAATAGGTCTGAATGAGGATGGTTTTTATGAGCCACACATTACAGACGAGAGTAAGTGTACAAATTGTGGTATTTGCACAGAAGTATGTGCCTATCTTCATGATGATTTGTCATTGCAGAACCCGGAAATTCATTCTTATGCAGCATGGAGCAAGGATTATTTGGTTCGAAGAAAATGTTCTTCAGGTGGTGCAGGTTTTGAAATAGGTAAGTATCTGTTAGACCAGGAATATAAAGTTTGTGGAGTGCGTTATGATGCAAAAAAGAACAGAGCCGAGCATTACATAGCCACAACTGTTGAGGAGTTGATTCCGAGTGCTGGTAGCAAGTATATCCAGAGCTACACGGTTGATGGATTTAAGACAATCAATCGAAAGGAGAAGTATTTGGTGACTGGCACTCCATGTCAGATGGACTCCTTCCGTCGATACATTCGAAAGTTCCGTTGTGAAGATAACTTTGTACTACTTGATTTCTTCTGTCATGGAGTACCATCCATGTTGGTATGGAAAAAATATACAGAATGGGCTGAGAAGCAAGTGGGCAAAATTACTTATGCTTCGTGGCGTAACAAATGGACGGGCTGGCATGACTCTTGGGCAATGGGAATTGATGGTGAGAAACATGGCGAGATGATAAATTGGCATGATTCTTACGATATGTTAATAAGGGAAAGAAAAAGTTATATAGAAAGCCGATTATCACAAGGTGATATGTTTTATCAGCTTTTCCTTGGTGACTGTTGTCTAGGAAAACAATGCTATGACCATTGTAAGTATAAGTACAACCATTCTTCTGCTGATATACGTATCGGTGACTTATGGGGAAAGACTTATAATGATGATGAAGATGGTGTTAGCGGTGCAGTTGCTTTTACTCAAAAAGGAAATGAGGTGTTGAAGCAATGTAATTGTGAATTAGTAGAACATTCTTTTGATGTTGTTGCAGAAGGGCAAATGAAGACTTGTCCGCAAAGAATTGGAGCATATAATAAGATATTAGGAACTTTGAAAAATGAATCAAAGAATATTCAAGATGCGTGCCATATATTAGCAACTTATAGAAAACAACAGCGTCAGTTAGGACGTATAAAGCATCCTGTAAGAAGTTTCAAGAATATTATTAAGAAAATAGTAAAATGAAGATAAAGACAATCACTTGTCATCATGTATATAATTATGGTGCGAGTTTGCAAGCTTATGCTTTGCAGCATTATTTGGAAACTTTGGGACATGAGGTTGAAATCATAGACTTTAATCCTTGGTTTCATTGTGATAGATATAATCCTTTCTGGATATCGAGGAATGCAGTTGGAAAGGCTGCAAGTGTTATTAAATTGCTTCCATTTCTTAAATATGTATGGTGTCCACTAAATGCTTATAGGCATGGTATGTTTAAAACATGGGGGCGTAAGGCTACTTTTGATGCCTTTGAAAAAGAATATTACAATCTTACTTCAGTGAAATATTTTTCATCAGAGGAGTTGAAAAAAAATCCCCCTCATGCAGATGTATATGTTGCAGGGAGTGACCAAATATGGAACACATATAGTAATAATGGTAAAGAACCAGGATATTATTTAGATTTCGGTGATGATAAGGTTAAGCGTATCTCTTATGCCGCGAGTTTGGCGACAAATGAAATTGCTGATGGATGGAGTGATTTTGTCAAAGAGAGAGTCGAACAATTTGAAGCAGTGTCTGTAAGAGAAAATACTGGTTTGAAAATTTTGGAATCAGTAGGAATAAAAGATATATGTGTAGTGCTTGATCCTGTGTTTTTGTTACAAAAAGAAGAGTGGTGTTTGTTGTCTTCCAAGGGTAATTTATATGGATTGCATCCCAATGATTATTTGTTGGTATATGATTTCCTAGGCAATGATTCTAATTTGATAATGTTTGTGAAGAATTATGCAGCATTTCATGGACTTAAAATAGTTTCCGTAAATGATTTTGCAGAACGCGAATATGCAGATTTCAATATAAATACGGCAGGTCCTCTTGAGTTTTTGAATTTAATCAGAAATGCAGCATGTGTAGTAGCAAGTTCTTTTCATGCTACAGCTTTCTCTGTTATATTTGAAAAAGAATTTTATACATTTGGTTTAGTTGGTCATAACAACTCTTCACGAATGCAAGATTTTCTTTCTAATATAGGTTTGCTAAATAGAATGAATCCTAAAAAAGAAAGTGATGAGATGATTGCATATCAAGATATTGCTGTGAATTTAGCAAATAGGAAGAATGATAGTTATGATTTCATAAGAAGATCTTTGGATTTTCTTAGAAAATAAAATAAATTAAAATGGCTATATTTTTAGAGGTAATATTATTTCTTCTGGGAGTGTCTATGTTTCAGATTTCTCGCGAAAAGAAGCTAATTATCATATTTTCAAGCTATATGCTTTTAAATAGTGTGACAATCAGTTTTATTCCATTTGGTAATTATAGGTATTTCCTTTGTTATTGTTTCTTGCTGTCGGAATTGCCGTTTATTATCCGTCATTTTAAACAAATTAAAAAGGCAACTGTTTATCCTTTGATGGTAATGATGACAATAGCAACAATTATTTTACTTATTAACAGTCCGCATTATAGCAGTTTAAGCCAAATGCCTCGATTGATGATTTTTGAATTAGTGGGAAAGTATTTTTTAATATTATATGCATATTTAGCAGTTAAAGATGAGAATACATTAAAAAAAATATTGAAACCTACTTATGTCGTGTTATTATTAGCAACATTATGCGGTGTGCAAAATTTAATTTTTGGTAATTCTTATTTTATTCAATCAATATCTACGATGGCATTGACTTCAGATGATGCTAATCTCGCTGCAAGAAGTTCTTTAGATGCTGTTTATGCAGATAGATTACGTATAAATGCTACTTTTTTTAGCTCTTTTAATTATGGATTTGCCTGCATTGCGTTGTTGTGGTTTTTCGCATGGGCTTACATGAAGGAATATTTGACAAGAAAACGTTTCGGAATCGTATTGATATGTTGTCTTTTTGGAGTTTTTTTCTCAGGAAGCAGAACGAATTACTTGTCAATGTTTATTTCTGTAGCAATATTCTTTATTGTAAAATTTGATGTGAGAAAGAGTGTTGTTTATTTAGTAGTATCTTCTTCATTATTATTAATTGTCGCTCAGTTTGTTCCTTTTTTGGCAGATAAACTCAATACTATGTTAACAATGTTTGATCAGAATACTGATTATGAAGGTAGTTCTATAGATATGCGTCTTTTGCAATATGAAAGATGTTTCTATCATATTCAAGACCATATGCTGTTTGGACGTGGAAAAGATTTCTTTCTTATTGATTTGGGTTGGGCAGACAAAGCTACTAAGGGATTAGTTGATCCGGATTTATGGGGAGCAGAAGGAGTTTTTATTAATAAACTTTTAGAAAGTGGCATAGTTGGATCTATACTATATATTATATTGTGTATTTCTTTGGTTCGAATTATTTTAAAGAGGAAAAATATAGATAGGACATCTGCATCAGTAGGATTAGCTGTTTTCTCAGCATATTTTGCATTTGCAAACATGAGTGGTGAATTAGAGACTGACTTTCTTACATTTTTAATGTTAGGCATGTTTCTGAAATTACTTGATGTGAGAAAAATATTAACTATGAAGCAGATATCATAAACTGTAGTCAATTAATATAAATATTATATACAATGAGAATACTTTGGTTTTCAGTGACACCTTCACTATATAATGATCAACATAATCAGCATAATGGAGGTGGTTGGATTGAATCTTTGGAACGTATTGTTAAAAAACATGAAGAGATTCAATTAGGAATTGCTTTTTGTACCGGCAACGATAAGGAGCCTTTTAAAACAGAAAGAGAAGGTACAGTATATTACCCAATGAAAGTGCATCGTAGTTTTCTTCAGAGACAAAAGGATAGATTTTCTTCAAAAGAACTTGATGATGTAATCCTAAAAAAATGTATAAATGTAATTGAGGATTTTAACCCAGATGCGATACATGTTTTTGGCTCAGAATGGTGTTTTGGCTTAGTTAAAGAATACACGGATATTCCTGTTGTTATTCATATGCAAGGGTGTTGGCCGCCTTATCGAAATGCAGGCTTTCCTCCTGGCTTTAGTATGATGGAGAAGCGAATGCGAATGTTTTTTCATCCAAAGAAACTGATAAATTCGTTTTTATCAGAACATTTATCGAAAGAAAGAGCTTTGCGAGAAGAGCATATCCTTAGAATTAATGATTCTTATATGGGTAGAACAAGATGGGATAAGGCATTGACTTTTTTATATAATAATCAGTCTCATTATTATTATTGTAGTGAAGCGCTTCGCTTACCAATTGTTCTAGAAACGAAAAAGTGGAATCCTTCTTCTACATCCAAATTGACGATTGTCACGGTTGGAGCTGGCCATATTCTTAAAGGATATGATATGGTATTAAAAACTGCAAGAATCTTGAAAGAAAATATGAACTGTCCGTTTGAATGGATCTTATGTGGACCAACTATTTCTAATATGCAGGTCTATGAGCAAAAAACAGAAATCAGATGCAAGGATGTCTGTGTTGAGCCTTTGGGTAGATGTTCGGCTGATGAGATAAAAGATAATTTGTTGAAATCATCTCTTTATGTCCATCCTTCATATATAGATAATAGCCCTAACTCTGTATGTGAAGCTCAGTTTTTAGGTTTGCCAATTATTGCAACGAATGTTGGAGGAGTTCCCTCTCTTTTTTCAAAAAGTTATCCACAAGATATGTTGGTGCCAACTAATGATCCTTATTATTTGGCAGCAAAAATAATAGAGGTAGCTTCCGATAAAAAACTTCAAATGAGTATGTCGGAAATGAATCGGAAAATTGCCGAAAAGCGTCATAGTGATGAGAATATTTATAAAGATCTTATGTTTTGTTATACTTCAATTATAAATAAAAATGATAAAAGAAATTCTTAAAAAACTGGTCGGAAATCTTATTTATCTTTGGAGTTATGTGTATAGCTTTAAAGTAAAAGATTTGTTTGGTAGACTACGCACTGGATTGTATCTTATGTGGGTTCGCAGAAATTTTAAAAAAATAGGGAAAGTCTATTTTCAAACACCTGCATATTTGCATGGGATGCAATATATTGAAATTGGAAATGGCACAACTATTGGACGCCGTGCTATGATTTGTGCTAATAAAATTCTAGACAACGAAAAAAATCCAGAAATAACAATAGGTGATAATTGTAATATAGGTGATGATTGCAACTTTCAATGTTGCAATAGTATACGACTGGAAAATGGTGTACTTCTAGGTAGAAAAGTTATGGTTAACGATACTTCTCATGGAGGCTTTATCCGTGAACAACTTGATATACAACCTAACCTCCGACCTTTATGTTCTAAAGGACCTATTGTAATTGAAGAAAATGTATGGATTGGAGAAATGGTTTGCATTCTTGGAAATGTGCATATAGGACGAGGTTCTGTGATTGGGGCAGGTTCTGTTGTTACTAAGGACATTCCTCCTTATTCTTTAGCTGTGGGTTGTCCGGCTAAAATTATTAAAAGTTTTGATAAATAAAAAGCATATGTCTAAGTGTTGACTTGGGTTAACATAATTTGAATTTTATATTACATGGAGTTAAGAAGTGTATTGTTTAGTGTACTAATCCCAGCATATAAACGGAAATTTCTGTGTGATGCGATTTCTAGCTGTTTGATTCAGACATACAAAAATTTTGAGATAATAATTGTAGATGATGCATCGCCAGAAGATTTGAAGTCTGTTGTTGATCAGTTTCATGACAGCAGAATTAAATATTATCGTAACGAAAAAAATTGTGGTGCAATCAATGTTGTTGATAATTGGAATATATGTCTTTCTTATGCAATAGGTGATTATGTGATTTGTATGGGGGATGATGATAAATTACTTCCTAATTGTTTGGAAGAATATGTAAAACTAATAAAAAAGTATCCTAATATAGGTTTGCTTCATGGATGGACGGAAATTATAGATGAAAAATCCAATCCTATTCGGTTGACAGTACATCGTTGTGAATTTGAATCAGCCATCTCTTTAATGTGGCATCGTCAGCATGTTTATGAAGATCAGTTTATAGGCGATTTTTGTTTTAAACATTCATCTTTAAAACGACAAAACGGATTTTTTAAACTTCCCCTAGCATGGGGTAGTGATGATATTTCGGCATTAATTGCAGCATCTGAAAATGGTGTTGCCAATACTCAGTCTGTTGTATTTCAGTATAGAATAAATTCACAAACAATAAGTAAAAGCGGTAATGTTGAAATAAAATTGCAATCAATAGAAAAAGAGTTTAAATGGAAACAAAATTTTCTTGCTCAGCCGATAAAAAGTCATTCAGATAAGCTGTATTGTCAACAGATGATAAAAGAACTGAAAAAATATAAGGCTAAAAAGCAAGGTCAAAATCTAGCTCTTGACATGAAAGCCCACTCTTTCTTTCGTATTTTCTATTGGTGGAGATTACGAAACTGTTATAAATTGGAATTTAAAACATTAGTATTTGCGTTTATTCAAGCGCACAAATAATATTTAATTTGTATGATAATTCGTAGTAAAGCACCCCTCCGCCTTGGTTTGGCAGGAGGTGGTTCCGATGTGTCGCCATATAGCGATATATATGGAGGTTTGATATTAAATGCTACAATTAATTTGTATGCATATTGTACAATCGAAGAGACTGATGACAAGCAGATAACAATCAATGCGTTTGATGCGCATTGTAACAAGAGTTATCCGATGGCAGAAAGTTTGGAGATAGATGGTGAGGCAAGTCTCATCAAGGGTGTATATAATCGCGTAGTAAAGGATTTTGGCGTTGGTGCTAAATCTTTCAAGATTACTACATATAATGACGCTCCTGCAGGTTCCGGTTTGGGTACATCATCTACTATGGTGGTATGTATCTTAAAGGCATTTGTAGAATGGCTTGGTTTGCCATTGGGTGATTATGAGATTTCCCGACTTGCTTATGAGATAGAGCGTAAGGATTTGGGGTTGTCTGGTGGAAAGCAGGATCAGTATGCAGCTGCATTCGGTGGTTTCAACTATATGGAGTTCTTGCAGAACGATATCGTAATCGTAAATCCGTTGAAGATTAAACGATGGATTATCGATGAGTTGGAGGCAAGTATGCTTCTTTACTTTACAGGTAAGAGCCGTAGTAGTGCAGCAATCATTGAGGAGCAAAAGAAGAATACTTCTCATGGTGATAATGATGCTGTGGAAGCTATGCATAAGATTAAGCAGAGTGCCAAGGACATGAAACTTGCCATCTTAAAGGGTGATATTGATGGATTTGCTGACATCCTTCGTGAAGGTTGGGAAAACAAGAAGAAGATGGCAAATAACATCACCAATCCAATGATTCAGGAGGCAATGGATGTTGCGATGGCAGCTGGTGCTAAGGCAGGTAAAGTTTCCGGTGCAGGTGGTGGTGGTTTTATTATGTTTGTGGTAGAACCTACCCGTAAGAAGGAAGTAGAAGAGGCTTTGAAAAAACTTAATGGTTTTGTAATGCCATTCCAGTTCTCTGATGGTGGTGCTCATGGATGGAAAATCTATCCAACAGACGATGTTACTGCTTTGAAAGGTAAAAAGGTAAATCTTCATGGAAAAGCATATTGAAACACTGGTGCAACGATATCCACAGTTGGAGAGTTGTAAAGATGATATATTGAAGGCTTACCAAATCTTGGAGGAAGCTTATTCGGCTGGTCGTAAATTGCTGGTAGCTGGTAATGGCGGTTCTGCATCAGATTCAGAACACATTGTTGGTGAGTTGATGAAGGAGTTTAAGTTAAAGCGCAAGATTTATGCAGCTCAGATTGACCGATTGATGCAGATTGATGCTGAGATGGGTACAGTACTGGCTGATCATCTGCAAGGTTCGCTTCCTGCTATCTCATTGGTAGGGGAACCTTCTTTAACAACTGCATTTATGAATGATGCAGTTCCTGTTTTGATTTTCGCCCAGCAGGTGAATGGCTTGGGTAGAGCTGGTGATGTTTTCTTGGGTATCTCAACTTCAGGTAATAGTAAGAATGTTCTTTATGCAGCAGTAGCAGCAAAGTCTAAGGGCTTGAAGGTGATAGGTCTGACCGGTCAGAACGAAAACAAGTTGGAAACATTCGCAGATGTTTGTATCCATGTCCCTGAAACAGAGACTTATAAGATTCAGGAACTTCATCTTCCTGTATATCATTGCCTGTGCTTGATGTTAGAAGAAAAGTTCTTTGGCAATCAATAGTAACTAAATATTCAATTCTTAATATTGTTAGAAATGAAGACAATACTTATGGCGGGCGGTAGAGGAACCCGTATCGCAGAGCTTTTTCCTGACATACCAAAGCCACTGATTCCAGTGGCAGGTATGCCTATTCTTGAGCGAGAAATAAGATCTCTCTGTGCGCAAGGTTTTAAAGATATCATTTTAACCGTTGGTTATCTAGCTGACAAGATTATTTCTTATTTTGGAGACGGCAATCAGTTTGGGGCAAAGATAGATTATTTTGTAGAAGAGTATCCTCTTGGCAATGCTGGTGCTTTGTTTAGATTGAGGGAAAAAATAGGTGAAGAGCCTTTCCTTCTCTTGAATGCGGATGCGGCTTTCGATGTTGATTTCAATCGTATGGTTGCATTCCATAAGAATCATGGAGGTCTTGTTACTCTGTTTACACATCCCAATTCGCATCCATACGATAGTGGATTGATCATTGCTGATAAAAACGGTCATGTAGAGAAATGGCTTGCCAAGGAAGATGTACGTCCACAGTGGTATGACAATCGTGTGAATGCTGGTCTTCATGTGATAGATCCCAAGGCTTTGGATATTAGTCTGAAAACTCTTGAAATCAACAAAGAGTCTGGATTCCCACAAGGAAAGATAGACTTGGACCGACAGATACTCAAACCTTTGTGTGGTTCAAACATGATGTTCTGTTATGACAGTCCAGAATATGTAAAGGACATGGGTACTCCAGAACGTTTTCATCAAGTGGAGGCCGATTATAAAAATGGTGTTGTTCAGGCTAAGAATCTTACCAACAAGCAGAAAGCCATATTCCTTGATCGTGATGGAACAATCAATAAATATGTGGGATTCCTTCGCAATATAGATGACTTTGAATTGATAGAAGGAGTAGCTGAGGCAATTAAGCTTATTAATCAAAGTGGATATTTGGCAATTGTTGTCACAAACCAGCCTGTGATAGCAAGAGGCGAGGTCACATGGGAAGAACTCAACGAGATACACAAGAAAATGGCAACCCTCTTGGGTAAAGAAGGTGCTTATGTTGACGGTATTTATATCTGCCCTCATCATCCAGACAAGGGATTCGAAGGAGAACGCCCAGAATACAAAATAGATTGCGATTGTCGCAAGCCAAAACCTGGACTCTTGTTGCAGGCAGCCAAAGACTTCAACATTGATTTGTCAGAATCCTATATGATTGGTGATAGCCATCGAGATGTGGAAGCTGGTGAGAATGCTGGAGTAAAGAAGAGTATTAAGGTGGAAGAGAATAAAGCTGAAATGTTAATGTCCGTCTTGAAGGACAATAAAATTGTCTGATATGAAATTACTGTTTATAACTCGCCATTATTTAAATGAAAAAAATGGTGGCTCTCTTTGCAGCAGGGCAAACGCTTATGCTTTTGCATCTTTGTTTTCAGATTTTTCTATTATTTATCCAACAAAGTATGGAATAAAGATGGAAGACTTTATTCCTGTGACGGCAAAGCTTTTTGGATGTGATGATTCTCGAAGTAAAATTCGAAAAGGACTTGATATTTATAGAGGTCGTTTACATCGGTTTGTGGATTATGTAAAGGGACATTTAGCGACTCATCAATATGATATTATTGTATTAGATCATAGTTTGGTAGGAGCAGGAATTGTTAATTATATACATTCAAAGACCAATAGCAAAATTATTACAATTCATCATAATATAGAACATAAGTATAATGAGGATAATAAACAAATGTTGTTGTTTAGATATCCTTATAATTATTTTGCTAATAAAGCAGAAAGAGAAACTCTTAATTTAAGCAATTTAAATTTAACGCTGACCAAATTGGATGCTGATTACTTTGCTGAATGGAACAAAAATTTAAATAAGTATCCTATAGAATGTTTGGGTAATTTTGAAACTCCTGATGCACCAGTATTATTTGATAAATATCAAGGAACTCATGGGAAAGGTGTGAGAATGGTTATCTCTGGTTCTATGAATTTTCCACAGACAGTAGATGCTATTGTGAACTTCTTAACTGTTTATTATCCTGTAGCTAAAAAGATATCTCCTTTTATTAGCTTGGTGTTGACGGGACGAAATCCTGCAAAAAAAATTAAAGATTTATGCAGAAATGATTCTACCATAAAAATTGTGGAAAGTCCTGACGATATTTTTGAGGTTATAAAGGATGGAAATTTATACGTTAGCCCAATCTTTGGCGGAAGCGGAGTAAAATTGAGAGTAATGGATGGCCTAAGATTGGGTTTGCCTGTTTTGTGCCATGAAAATTCAGCCAATGGATATGAGACAATAATGAAGGCAGGCTATATGTTTACCTATCATGATGTTTTGTCATTTGAGTCTTCGTATTCCAAGTTGATTCATACAAAGTTTGAAAAAAAGAATATCTATGAATCTTATCGACAGACTTTCAGTTTTGAAGCAGGTGTAAAAAGATTGAGAGACATATTGAAAAAACATAATTTAATAGATCTGTGATGAAAGAGAAAATTTTATTTATTACAGCATATGTTCCTCACAAAGCGGCAGCTGGTGAGAAAAATACGATGATTATGCTCAATGATTTAGCTGAGTCGTATGATGTAGATTTGGTTTACTTTAAGTATGATTATGATAACTTTTACCAACCAGAACGTGATAATGTTAAGGTATTAAAGGTTTTCAAAAATTCTAAGTTTATAAAAATTTGGGGTATTCTTAATTTGCCATTTCTGCATCCTGTTTATTCTATTCGTTTCAGTTGGTCAAAATTGAGAGTTTTGAAAAAGTTGGTAGGAAATACTTCATATAAAGCTATCGTCCTTAATCATAGCAATATCTTCTATTACGGTAAATTCTTAGACAGAGACACTCCTAAGATTTTATTGGCTCATGATGTCATTATTCAACGAGCTTTGAGAACAGCTGGTAAAATGATGCAGCATATCTGTCGTTATAGTGAACGCTTGTGTTTTAATTTGCCGAATGCTCATATATTCTCTTTTTCACAAAAGGATGTTGATATAATTAAAAATGAATACCATTTGCCTGCTAAGGTTTGTTTGGATTATATAGATCCTGATATTATCAACAAACGAGTGGAAACGGTAGAGGATTACTATATGTTCTTTGGCGATTGGACTCGTAAGGAAAATTATGAGGGTGCTTTATGGTTTATAGAGAACGTTTCTCCATTGCTTAAGAAAAAGACAACTTTTAAGATTATTGGACGCCAATTTCCTAAGGAGAAGATTAATAATAATAATCCATTAATTCATTATGAAGTGATGGGCTTTGTTGATGATCCATACTTGCTCTTATCACAAGCCAAAGCTCTTGTATCCCCATTGTTTAATGGCGCAGGAATTAAGGTGAAGGTAATAGAGTCTCTTGCTTGTGGTACACCTGTTATTGGTACCGAAATAGCTTTTGAAGGCTTGCCAAAAGGTTTTGAATCTAGTATGCTTCTTGCAAATACACCGGAAGAGTATGTTCAGGCTATGACTGATGTAACAACAGATATCGAAGTTAGAAAGAAACTGCGTTCTAACTTTATTGAGTGTTATTCTAAGGATAGTATTAGGCATTATATTGAAAAACTGTAAATATGAAAAAGCGTTCATTGTCAGTAGATATAGCAAAAGGAATCTCTATTATAGCTATAGTATTGGGACATATTAATTTCTTATATCCTGTTGGGCAATTAGTTAATACTAAAGATTTATTCATTTACCTTTGGCATGTAGCTGTTTTTTTCTTGTTAGCAGGTTTCTTCATAAAGGAAGAGCAGCTTGTTCAACCTAAGTTGTGGTTTAAGAAGAAATTCTCATCGCTTTATTTGAAGATCTTGTTTTTCTATATTCCTGCAGTATTGTTGCATAATGTGTTGATAAAGATTGGGTGGTATTCATTAGAGTCTAATGACCCGGTAATCAATACTTATTCAATGATGGAATTCGCTAAGCAAACTGTATTGGCTATCTGTTTGGGCGGAAGAGAACCAATCGTTGGTGCAATGTGGTTTGTATATGTGCTTTTCATGGCTCTGATAGGTTTATCTATTGTTTCCTGGGCAATCAAGAAGATTTCAAAGAATGACAGACAATATGAGTGGATGAGGTTCATTGCATTGTTGTCCATGTGTGTATTGGCTGGTTTGCTCAGCAACAAATATGGCTTGACAATTCGACGATTTAGTAATACATTTACAGCAATGCTGCTGATATATGTTGGCAGAATAATGTATCAGAAGATTAAATTATCTTTTGATAATGGGTATTTGGCAATTGTATGTGGATTGGTGGCTTTCGAGGTTGCTTGTATGCTTGGTGGTGTATCTCTGAATGGTAATGAATATAAGGATATACTTCAACTGATAGGGGCAGCTCCTGCTGTGCTATATATAATAATGTATATAGGTAAGCATATTGAGACCAACGTTGTAGGTAAGGCTATTGCATATGTAGGCAACAACTCTTTTTATGTGATGGCATTGCACTTTGTTGGCTTTAAACTTTGTACTTTAGCATTGCAAGGCATAGGTTATGGGGGGGGCAAGTCTTAGTGATTTGACACCAGGTGTAGGTGGTAATATTCTCTTGCTTTTTGTATACGTATTCTTTGGCGTAGGATTCCCATTATTGTTTATGTGGGGATTTAAGAAAATAAAAAATCTATTCCAGTAATAGATTATAAACATTCGTATTTACAATGAATAGTAATTATTATTATAGTAATGTACTGCTATCTTCCAGAAACAAAGCGTTTTTGGAAGATATGCAGACTCTTGCTGATTCAATTAAGCAGCAGATTTATGTCTTGTCTGGACCTCTTATTGATGGAAAATATCAATATAATGATGAGTCCTTGATGATTGTTCTTTCTTCAAAAAAGAAAATAGCTTTTGTTACAACTAAAAAGGTTGATGACAATTTTGAAGATTTGTGTGAAGATATTATAGAGGACATAGGCTCTGTTAGCGATAAATATGGCTATAAAGAGAAAATAGGTCGCCCACGAAAATGGAAGAGTAAACTCACTACGATCTATTCTACTAATGATATAATAGATATAAAAGAATGGTTTGGTAATGAGTTAGCCGTTAAAGATTCTGAAGATTATAGAACTTTAGATTTACTGGTATCTCTTTTCATAGGTAGTATTAATGATGTAAAGAATATAACTACGGAAGAGCCAGATAATCTGTTAGACAAGGTAAAGCATAAGATACAATTGTTTGATGGTCAGCAGACTCGCTTTATCTACGAGGAACTAGAGGCAGAGGGGAAGCGAATTACTATTCAAGGATTGTCTGGAACAGGAAAGACAGAACTCTTAATGCACAAGCTTAAAGATCTGTATGTTAAGAATAAGGATGCTGTTTTTGGCTTTACTTGTTTCAATAAGATATTAGCTAGAAAACTGAGGGAGCGAATTCCTGAGTTTTTTAATTTCATGAAAGTAGAACAGCAGATTGATTGGAATCGTTTACTTTGTGTCAGCGCTTGGGGAAGTTATGGCAATCAGTATTCTGGTATTTATAGATATATCTGTAGTTTCTATGAGATTAGTTTCTATAGCTTGCGTGAATGTGGAACATTTGATTCTGCTTGTCAAAAGGCTGTAGAGCAAGTACGTGAAAAGATTAAAAGTTATGGCTATGCATTTACTTATATGTTCGTAGATGAGAGTCAGGACTTTAAGGAATCTTTTTTCAATCTATGCGAGTTGGTTACGGAAAAGAAATGTTTCATTGCTGGTGATATATTTCAATCAATTTTTGAGGAGAAGAAAAAAGATGTAATACCTCCTAATTTTTTATTAAGCAAATGTTATCGTACAGACCCAAAGACTCTTATGTTTGCTCAAGCTTTGGGAATGGGGTTGTTTGAGAAAGAAAAACTATGGTGGCTAGATAAAGAACAATGGGAACAATGCGGCTATCATGTAAAAATAGATGGAAGTCAATATACGTTGACTCGTGAACCTTTAAGAAGGTTTGAGGATGTTGATCCAAATTTCGATAGTTTAAATATTATTGGTGTAAAAAACTTCATACTTGGAATCGTTAAACTTATTCGTAAAATATACACAGAGTTTCCTACGGTTAAACCTGATGATATTGCTATCATTTTCCTAGATAAAGAAAAATACATTTATCAAGCTGCTGAAGATGTAGAACGTGCTTTAGGAAAAGAGTTAGGTATCAACTGCAATATTGCTTATGAGTCTAAAAAAACAGAGAAAGGAAAAATATTGATAAGCAACAGAAACAATATTAAGGGTTTAGAATATCCTTTTGTTGTATGTCTAACCAATAAAATTCAGAAGAATATGAGCTATCGAAATACGATGTACACGATGCTTACTCGTTCTTTCATTCGCTCATATTTGATTTTGCCTAAGGGAGAAGGGTATGATAATGGCTTCACCAGAGAAATGTATGAAGGTGGTCAAGCTATTATGAAAGAAAAGAAGTTGGTTGTAACTGCACCTACCGAAAAAGAACAAGTACGTATTAAGGCATGGGTAAAAGCAGGAAAACAAGCTCTGTCTTTAGAGGATAGGATTAGTAATATATTTAAGGAACTGGATATTACTGATACTCATACGAAAGATACTATCAGGAAATCATTAAATGGGGTACCTATTAAGAATAATGATGCCATATTGAAACAGTTGATACAAACTTTTCTTAATAGTATTGATGATGAAGGAGATTTTGCGTAAGATTGAGCCCTATGAGAATAAAAAATTCTCACAGACTCTGAAACAACATAAGGATTATACAAGGGTTTTGCTTGAAATCACTCGAAAATTGCTAAATAACAATGATAGTATTGAAGAAGTTTCTTTGTCAACTCAATCTTATTTGAAAGTCGTGATAAACAAGCAAAGTAGAATATTTGTTTATCTGTCAACAGATAAGTTTTACTCTTTTGAATATCCTTGTCAAGTTGAAGTGAATGCGTACACAAAACAGGTTCTCTCTATCTATACCACTACAGGCATTAGATGTACCTGGGAGCTTATTTCAAATGCAATATCTATTCTTGATGATGTGAAGTGTGATTCTATCATTGATGTATATGAGTCAAGGGATGAGGAAGATGCCTTTATAAACATTGAGGCGTATAAGCTTTTGGAATACTTTTGGGCTCATGAGCCATGTTATCTTAGATATGATTATGATCCTCGCAGTAGCAACGGTGCTTTGCATCCTCTCTATCATTTGGATGTTAATATGTCTTTGAAAGGTTCTTATAAGATAGGACTCAAATCTAAACTTTCACCAGAAGATTTTGAAAATATAGTGAATAAAAGTACTGATTGCTATTTTTTGCTAGAAAAACTACCTTCTCATTTGCTAGCGTTGAAAGCTTATCAAAAAGGTAAAAAGAAAAATAAACGAAAAAAATAAAGATATGAAACAGCAATTAAATCCACCAGCAAATTGGAATGACTTTGAAGATTTATGCCATAAACTCTGGCGCTCAATTTGGGGAGACCCTAACACTCAGAAGCATGGTAGAAGAGGACAAGCACAACATGGGGTAGATATCTATGGAAAGCCTTCATATGCTAGTGGTTATCATGGTGTTCAATGCAAGGAGAAAGATAGACAGTTAGTTAAAGAACTTAAAATAGAGGAAATCGAGACAGAATCGAGTAAAGCTCAATTATTTACTCCTAAATTAGAAAGTTTCATTATTGCGACTACAGCAGCTCGTGATACCAAAATACAGGAAAAGTGTAGAATGTTATCTTCTGAAAATAAGTTTGGCTTTCCGATAAGCGTGTGGAGTTGGGATGATATATCTGATGAAATTCAATACAGACCAGAGATTTTCGAAGCAACGTACAAAAATGGGGTAGATGTTTATAATAATATAGAGCTGCATTTAAGTCCTTTGGATAGTGGAGATAAACTTATGGCATTTATGACTAGACCATGTGTCAAAGAGTTTATGTCAGAATCTACTATGTTGTATCTCTCTTGTCTCATACTTGAGTTTTACGATAATGCGTTTATACATGGAAATGCCTCCGAGGTAAAAATTCAATTGTTAGAGGGACATATACTTTCTATTTCTGATAATGGCAAGAGCTTTGATCCTTTTAAGGAATTACAGAATAAAGGACGGGGCGGTCACTTTACAATCTTAGAGTTTAAAGAGCTATGTGGTGATGATTGCCAAGTGAGTTATTGCTATAAGAATGGTTTAAATGTAACGATACTTGATTTTAAAAATGATTTTTTAAAGAAAGAAATCAGACCTTTGGAAATAGAATTTCCCTATAGCTCTGATTATATTAATACGAGAAGGGAAGCTAAAGTGTCTGCTATTCAAGATATTCAACGTATAAAAAAATCGGGTAGGAAAATAAAACTTTTATTGAAAAGCTATGGACCGATTAGTGGATCCATGGAATATTTAAATATTCTTCTAACAACTGTAGGAACCAGAATAGAATCTGCATCAATTCCTAATGGTTCTGAATATCAATATGAAGAACTCCTAAAATCTTATAATATTCCATATACAGTTAGATAACGAATGATAAATTTAAAAATAATGAACGTAATTAAGACAAATATAGAGGGCGTGCTTATTATTGAACCACGCCTCTTCCGTGATGCTCGTGGCTATTTCTTTGAGAGCTTTAGCGAGCGTGAGTTTAAAGATAAGGTGGAGCCTTTAGTTGGATACGAGGTTAAGTTCTGCCAGGACAACGAGAGCATGAGCTCTTATGGTGTGATGAGAGGCCTGCATTTCCAGAGACCTCCGTTTACTCAGAGTAAGTTGGTGAGATGTGTGAAGGGTAGAGTGCTGGATGTAGCTGTGGATATCCGAAAGGGATCACCTACATATGGTAAGCATGTGGCGGTGGAACTGACAGAGGATAATCATCGCCAGTTCTTTATTCCTAAGGGCTTTGCTCATGGCTTCGCTGTACTATCAGAGACTGCGGTATTCCAATATAAGTGTGATAATTTCTATCATCCAGAAGCTGATGGTGGCATCTCAATATTGGATGAATCTCTTGGTATTGATTGGCATATTCCTACTGAGCATGCTAATCTCAGTGATAAGGATACAAAACATCCTTTGCTAAAAGAATTTGATTCACCATTTACTTTCTAATTTTCGCTATGATAATA
>JABLTL010150877.1_pt1 | contig 32400 bp, 30 predicted proteins | sample 7160151 | NCBI WGS metagenome assembly JABLTL01 (sample SAMN14651223, study PRJNA627086) | human gut metagenome | isolation source: feces | host: Homo sapiens
ATATTTTAAATATTAAATATAATTTAAATGTTTTTATTAACTTATTATTAGATAAAATTATTGTTACAAAGTTAGATAATAGATATAAAATGAATCTCAAAATTTATTTTAAAGATAGTAATATTAAAGAAGTTTTATTTGAAAATTAAATATTATGTCGAATTTATTTTTTTAGCCAAAAATCCCGCTCCCGAGAATCCCGGATTTGTTAAAATGGGCTTAACTTTAGGAAAAGAAAAATTATTCTCATATCTTGATTTGTTTGGATTTGGAGAAAAAACTGGAATTGATCTTAATGGAGAAGGTACTGGTATAATATTTAGTCTAGACAAAGTAAAGGATTTAGAACTAGCAACAACAGCATTCGGACAAGGAGTAAGTGTTACGCCAATTCAACAAACAACAGCAGTTAGCGCAGTTGTAAATGGAGGAAAACTATACACTCCATACATAGTAAAGAGTTTCTCAGAACCAGAAACTAATACAATTATAAAGGAAAATTCACCTAGACTGGTTAGAACTACAATTAGTGAAGATACATCTAAAACTATGAGATATGCACTTGAAAGTGTAGTTGCTCGTGGTGGAGGAAAGTATGCCTATATTGATGGATACAGAGTAGGTGGAAAAACTGGTACCGCACAAAAAGTACAAAACGGAAAATACTTAGTAAATAACTATATAATGAGTTTCATGGCCGTTGTACCAGCAAATGATCCTAAAGCAATATTATATGTAGCAATTGATAATCCCAAAAAAACAGCCCTTCTTTCTAGTTACACAACAGCACCTGTAGCAAGAAGAATATTACTAGATATAATAGATGCTCTTGATATAGAAAAACAAGATGGAGGAATAGAAAAAGTTCATGAATGGATGGATCCAACATATATAATAGTACCAGATGTAGTAGGTAAAACAGTAAAAGAAGCAACAAAAGAATTATATCCTTTGGAAGTTGAATATTCAGGTACTGGAGAAAAAGTAATTGAACAGTCCCCTAGCGCAGGAACTAAAGTTGAGACTACCTCAAAAGTTAGATTAATGCTTACATCATAGTGTAAAGTTTTGCAAAATTTAAGAAAAATAATTTCAATTTATTAATTTATATAGTATAATTTTCTTACAGATTTGGAGTGATTATTTTGGGTATACTGTTATTAACAAAATCCATATTTGCTATTATGATAGGTTTTTTAACTTCAGTAGTTTTAGGACTTATTATGATACCTCTATTAAAAAAAATGAATGTGGGACAAAGAATAAGCATATTTGTAGGGAATAGTCATAAGAAAAAAGAAGGAACACCAACAATGGGTGGACTTATCTTTATTATTGCGACATTTATAACTACATTTATATTACTTGTTACTAATAAAATAGAATTTACTAATAATTTAAGGATAATTTTACTAGTATTTTTTGGATATGCATTTATAGGATTTTTAGATGATTATTTAAGTTTAAAACATCATGCTAATGAAGGACTTACTGCATTTCAAAAATTATTTTTACAACTTATAATCGCAGTTGGATTTTTCTATATGTATATAAGTAATGGTGGTCAAACCGCCTTGATAGTTTCTACACTTGGAATACATATAGAAATGGGTTGGCTTTATGGAATATTCTTATTATTTGTTTTAGTTGGATCTTCCAATGCAGTTAACTTAACTGATGGACTAGATGGATTAGCAGGTGGATTATCCGCAATAGCGTTTATTGCATTTAGTCTAATCTCACTTGTAGTTGGTTATGAAGAAATAGGAATATTTACATTTGTCCTAACAGGTGCAGTTATGGGATTCTTAATATATAATACATATCCTGCGAAAGTATTCATGGGTGATACAGGAAGTTTAGCACTAGGTGCAGTTATGGGCGCAGTTGCAATTATTACACATAGAGAAGTAACCCTACTAGTAGTAGCTAGTGTATTTGTTATAGAAACACTAAGTGTAATATTGCAAGTTATATGGGTTAGGCTTTTCCATAAAAAGTTATTCCTAATGACACCTCTTCATCATCACTTTGAAAAATTAGGTTGGAAAGAGAGTGACATAGTAAAACTTTTCTGGGTAGTTGGATTAATACTTACTATGGCAGGAATATTCTTCGGAGTTTGGTTATAAGATATATAAAGGTGGTTTAATGAATAAACGAATCCATATATATCTTTTTTTTGCGGTTTTATTACTAGTAACCTTTGGAATTATAATGATATATTCTTCTTCATATATTTGGGCAGAATATAAATTTAATGATGCTTATAAATATGTAAAACAACAAAGCCTATTCGCAATTATAGGGGCTATATTAATGATTATAGTAAGTAAAATAGATTATAAGATATATTATAAAAAAGCTTGGCCAATATTTATATGTTCAATAATATTATTAATACTTGTTTTAATTCCAGGAATAGGCAGTGTAAGAAATGGTAGTAGAAGTTGGTTTGGTATTGGTTCATTTGGAATACAACCGAGTGAGGCAGCTAAACTTAGCTTAATAATATTAACAAGTAAATACTTAACAAATTCAAATAAATTTATAAAAGATATAAAAAAAGGAGTAATACCAATATTACTTGTATTATTTTTAGTTTTTGGACTTATTATGCTTCAACCTGATTTTGGAACTGGTATGATTATAGTTGTTAGTATAATTGCACTTTTATATATTGCAGGAGTTAATATAAAATTTTTCATAGGACTTGGATTAATAGGAATAGTAGGCATTATTCTTCTAATTATAGTAGCGCCTTACAGAATGGATAGAATAACATCTTTTATAGATCCATGGAAAGATCCATTAGGTACTGGATTTCAGATTATACAAAGCCTTTATGCAATTGGTCCGGGTGGATTATTAGGGCAAGGGTTTCTTAATTCAAGGCAAAAACATTTTTATTTGCCAGAACCACAAACCGATTTTATATTCTCAATTATAAGTGAAGAATTTGGAATAGCAGGTGTACTAATAGTATCATCACTATTTATTTTTATATTATATTGTGGAATGAAAACTGCATTAAATTCAAAAGATTCATTTGGAAAATATTTGGCATTCGGTATGACATTTCAAATGCTTATTCAAACTCTTATGAATCTCATGGTAGTAATAGGACTCATTCCAGTTACAGGAGTAACACTTCCATTTTTGAGTTATGGTGGTAGTAGCTTGTTGATAAGTATGGTATCAATAGGAATAATCCTAAATATATCTAAGCAAAATCCTATTCATGAGAAATAATTGTTTTTAATTCATACAAAGGCTAAATAAATATTAACATTTGGTAAAAACTATAAAATAAGTAAACAGAAATTATAACAACATTTAATTTTTAAAAACTTATAAATACTTTACTAAATATATTTTGAATGATATAGTTTAATTACTGAAGTAGTAAAATATAATTAAACATAGAGGTAAATATAAGATGAATAAAAAAGTAATAGTATTTGGTGGAGGAACAGGGCTTAGTTGCCTATTAAAAGGGTTAAAACAGTTTCCTGTAGATATAACCGCAGTTGTATCTGTATGTGATGATGGTGGTTCAACTGGAATATTAAGAGATGAATTTGATATATTAGCAGTAGGGGACATTAGAAAAGTTTTAGTTGCGCTGTCACAAACAGAATCATCAGTAGAAGAGTTATTAAATCATAGATTTAACACTAATGGTACGCTAAATAAACATACAGTAGGTAATATCTTACTAACAGCAGCAACTGAGATGACTGGTAGTATACAACAGGGAATAGAGTTGCTTGGCAAAGTATTAAACCTTTGTGGAAATGTAATGCCAGTTACTGAATCTAATATAACATTATCAGCTGAAATGATGGATGGCAGTGTAGTAGACGGAGAACACTTTATAACCGCAAGTTCTAAAAAAATAAAAAGAGTTTTTTATAAAGAAACTCCTGAAATAAATGATAGCCTATTAAAAGAAATAAAATCCGCAGACTTAATTGTCTTTAGTATGGGTAGCTTATATACAAGTATTCTTCCATGTCTTTTATCAAAAGAGATAATAAATAAATTAGATAAATCATCAGCACCTATAGTATATGCTTGTAACTTGTTTACTCAACCAGGAGAAACAGATAAATTTAAAGTAAGCGACCACTTAAAAATAATAAATAGCTATTTAGGAAAAAGAAAAATTGACGTAGTAATTGCAAATAATGGTAAAATTGATGAACGTCTCGCTTATAAATATTTATCTACAGAGCAAAAAGACCCAGTGTTAATAGATTATGATGAGACTAAGAAAAATGTAAAAAAGATAATAGAAGATAATTTAATTACTATAGAAAATGGTGTTTTTAGACATGATACATTGAAACTAGGATATTTGTTATTCTCAGAAGTATTAAGACTAAAGAAAAACAAGAGAAAAAAGAAATATTAAAAAGAGATCCGTAAATCTCTTTTTTTATGGAAAATCAATTTCCTCTATTGAATCTATTTCTTCAACTTCAGGGTTTATTGTTCTTAAATCATCAATACTAGAAATTGCATTTTTTAATGTATCAATTGAATTTTGAAGTTTTAGTGTTTCTTCTTGAGTAAGTTTTACATAAACTCTTTCAACTGCACCTTTATTATTTATTTTAGTAGGACCACCAACAAAAACATCATTATTTTTATCATATGAAGAAACAGTTAATATCAAGTTTTCATTTTCAAGTATAGCATTAGTTATTCTTACCATACTCATTCCAATACCATAACTTGTGTTTCCTTTTCTATTTATGATTTCATAGGCAGCATTTCTAACGTTATTACATATTTCTTCTAATTTATCGTTACCAAGAAAATCTCTTATGTTTTGTAATCCCACATTTGCATTACTCCAAGGAACAAATTCACTATCACCATGTTCCCCAATTACATAAGCATGTATATTTTTAGGACTTATATCTATTGCTCTAGCAACTTCATACCTAAGTCTTGCGGTATCAAGAGTAGTACCAGTTCCTAATACATGTGTAGTAGGAAGAGAAGAGTATTTCCAAGTAAGATAAGTCATAACATCAACTGGATTAGTAGCTATTAAATATATACCATTAAATCCACTTTTTCTTACTTCAGTTACAATACTTTTAAATATTTTACTATTCTTATTTATAAGATCCATTCTAGTCTCGCCAATCTCTTGATTAGCACCAGCAGCAATTGCGACTATCTTAGCATCACTACAATCACTATACTCACCAACCCTTATTTCCATACTTGAAGGTGCAAAGGCAAGAGTATGATTTAAATCCATTACTTCTCCCAATGCTTTTTCCTTATTTATATCTATTAATACTAATTCATTTACTTGAGTTCTTTGATTTAGTAACGCATATGCATAACTCATACCAACATTACCACATCCAATAATAACAACTTTATTATTCATGACTGCCTCCTAATTTATCTTAATAAATTATAACAAATAATTATAATTTGGTAAATAATGACTTTAAAAAAATAAAAATATATGGTATCTTTTAATAGGTGAATAGTGTGATGGAAGAAAATACAAGTAAAGTAAAAACATATCTTATAATTTTAATATTTCTAATGATAATATTTATTAGTGGATATATAGTATATAGTAAAATTAAAACTACAAATAATAAAGAAGAAAAAAAAGAAATTATAAAAGACACTGTACTTATAGATTCAAACTTAACAACTGAGTTATCTCTAAATAATAAAGATGTTAAAAAACTATATAATTATGTAAACAACAAGAATATAGATTATGCATCATATAAAAATAGAGGTAAAAAATTATCATGGGATTATTTATCGCTTGTTACTATGTATAATATCCCACAAAATTATGTCCTAAAAGATGAAAAAAATATAGAGTATGTTGATTCATATTCATTCCTAGATAAATATAGAGAAATATTTGGTAGTGACTTAACTATAAGTAAGGAAGAACAAAACACAACAACTTGTGGGGCAGTTAATTATAAAAATGATGTTTACTATCCAAACTGGTACTGTAAGGAAAAAAGTGATGATAGTATAATTGTGACATATTTAAAAAATGTAACAATAGATAAAGAGTATTTAAACATAAATAAATATTATGCATTTATAGTAAAAACAGATGAGAATACATTTGACCTATATTCAAGTGATGAAAAAGAAGAAAAGACTTTAATTGCGACAAATTTATCAATATATGAGATATCAAATTATATAAATGAGATGAATATAATGAGTTATAGATTCAAAAAAATTAATAACCAATATTACTTAAATAATATTAAGTAAATTCTTGACTAATAAAGAAGTTTGTATTAAAATCTAGTTAATTAATGCGATGATGACCTTGGAAAAGTCGGAGTAATATATTGAAAGTGATCTTCTAGATAAGTAAGGTGGAACCGCGGGAAATCGTCCTTACATTTTCTAGGAGATTTTATTTTAGGAGGATAGTTTATATGAAAAATGAAAAAATAACTTCAAGAGAAGTTGATTTTGCTAAGTGGTATACAGATGTTGTTAAAGCTGCAAAACTAGCAGATTATTCATCAGTTAAAGGATGTATTGTTATTGAACCTAATGGATATGCAATATGGGAAAAAATGCAAGAAATATTAGATAAAAAGTTTAAGGAATTAGGACATGTTAATGTACAAATGCCTCTTTTAATACCAGAGAATTTATTAAAAAAAGAAAGTGATTTGGTAGAAGGATTTGCTCCAGAAGTTGCATGGGTTACAGAAGGAGGCTCTAAGAAATTAGAAGAGAGACTTTGCATCAGGCCAACTAGTGAAACTATGTTTTGTGACTATTATAAAGATCATGTTAAGTCTTATAGAGATTTACCTAAGTTATATAATCAGTGGTGTAATGTTTTAAGATGGGAAAAAGAAACTAGACCGTTTTTAAGAAGTAGAGAATTTTTATGGCAAGAAGGACACACTATTCATAGTACTAAAGAAGAAGCTACAAAAGAAACTGCTCAAATGATGGAAGTATATAAGTGGTTTCATCATGATATTTTAGCAATACCTTCAATTACTGGTAAGAAAACAGAAAAAGAAAAATTTGCAGGAGCAGAATATACATTGACAAATGAAGCACTTATGTATAATGGAGTTGCATTACAAGCAGGAACTTCTCACTATTTTGGACAAAAATTTAGCAAAGCTTATGATGTTAAGTTTTTAAATAAAGAAAATACTCAAGAATATGTATATCAAACATCATGGGGAACTACGACAAGAATGATAGGCGGTTTAATAATGGTTCATAGTGATGATAATGGATTAGTATTACCACCTAAAATCGCGCCAACACAGGTCGCAATTATTCCAATTGGAGATGCAGATGAAGTTAATTCATTAGCTAACTCTTATAAAGAAATGTTAGAAGAAAATGATATTACTTGTTATATAGATAACTCTGAAAAATCACCTGGTTTTAAATTCGCAGAAGCTGAAGTAAATGGTATTCCAATAAGAATAGAAATTGGTAAAAGAGATTTAGAAAATAATAATGTAACATTTGTAAGACGTGATACTAGAGAAAAAATAGTAGAATCTAAGGATATTGATGTTGTAAGCTATGTAGAAAAATTACTTGATACTATCCAAAATGATATGTATAAAAGCGCAAAAGAGAGAATGGATAAATTAACATTTACTGCACATAATCTAACTGATATGGAAAACATTTTAAACACTCAACCAGGATTTATTCATGCAGATTGGTGTGGAGATGAAGAATGTGAACTTAAAATAAAAGAAATTAAAGGCTGTAAATCAAGATGTATTTTAGAAGAAGAAAAATTAATAGATGGCAAATGCGTTTGCTGTGGTAGAGAAGCCAAATACCATGTGGTATGGGGAATTCAATATTAAGGAGGGCTTTATGAACGAATTCAAAATGGAAGATTTAGTTAATTATTGTAAACAATATGGATTCATATTTCAAGGAAGCGAAATATATGGAGGACTTGCTAATACTTGGGATTATGGTCCATTAGGCGCAAGACTTAAAAACAATATAAAAGATGCTTGGAGAAAGAAATTTATTCAAGAAAGAGATAACGCATATGAAGTTGATGCAGACATATTAATGCATCCAAGAGTATGGGAAGCATCAGGCCATGTTGATAGTTTCGCAGATCCACTAATAGATTGCCGTGAATGCAAAACTAGACATCGTGCTGATAACTTAATTAATGATTTCACTAACTCTTCAATTGGTGATGCAATGACTAATGAAGAAATGATTAACTATATAAATGAACACAAAGTACCTTGTCCAAAATGTGGTAAAACTAATTTTACTGATATAAGACAATTTAAGCTTATGTTTGAAACATATAGAGGAGTTATAAAAGATGCTAAAAGTGTTGTATATTTAAGACCTGAAAATGCACAAGGAGAATATGTAAACTTCTTAAATGTACAAAGAAGTATGAGAGCAAAATTACCATTTTCTATTGGACAAATAGGTAAAGCATTTAGAAATGAGATAACACCAGGAAACTTCACATTTAGAACAATTGAATTTGAACAAATGGAATATCAAACTTTCTGTAAGGAAGGTAGTGATATGGAATTATATGAATACTTTAAAAACTTTGGTAAGAATTTTTACATGACTCTAGGAATTCCAGAAGAAAAATTAAGATTCCACGATCATGAAAAACTTGCACATTATGCGAAGGCAGCATGTGATATTGAATATTTATTCCCATTTGGTTGGGGAGAAATAAATGGAACACACAATAGAACTAATTTTGACTTAACACGTCATCAAGAGTATAGTGGTGTATCACAAGAATATTTTGACCCTGAAACCAATGAAAAATATATTCCATATATTATTGAATCTACATATGGACTTGATAGAACTGTTCTAGCAATATTATTTAATTCATATAATAAAGAGACTCTTCCTAATGGTGAAGAAAGAGAAGTTATGAAATTTCATCCCTATCTAGCACCATATAAAGTAACAATTCTACCACTAATAAAGAAATATCATAGCCAAAAAGCAAAAGAACTTTATAAAGAACTATCTAAAAATTTTATGTGTAGTTATGATGATTCTGGTAATATTGGTAAACGTTATAGAAGAAGCGATATAACTGGAACTCCGTTTGCACTTACAATTGATGATGAAACCCTAAATAACGATACTGTAACAATAAGAGATAGAGATACTATGGAACAAGTTACTCTTAAGGTATCAGAAGTAGTAAAATATATCGAAGAAAGAATTAAACTAGATTAAGATACTCTAAGGGTATCTTTTTTGGTTTACATAAGTTTTTTTTAAACTTTTAAAATTTATTGTAGTAATCAACAAAATATATTATACTTAATAAGTAGGGTGGTAAAAATGATAAATGAAAGTATTCCAACTCATGTTGCCATAATAATGGATGGTAATGGAAGATGGGCAACAAAACGTGGTAAAAAAAGAAGTGAAGGGCATCTAGCAGGAAGTAAGATACTAAAAAGACTTGCTATACATGCCGCAAAAAGAGGTATTAAAATATTAAGTGTGTTTGCTTTTTCTACAGAAAACTTTAAAAGAAGCGAAGAAGAAGTAACATATCTTATGGATTTATTAATCAAATACTTCAAAAAAGAAATTAAGACATTTCAAAAATATAACATTAGAGTTAAAATTTCAGGAAGAAAAGATAGATTAAGAGAAGATGTTTTAAAAGCTATTGATAATGTTGAAGATAAAACAAGTAAAAATACAGGTGGAATATTAAATATTTGTCTAAATTATGGAGGACAAGAAGAAATAATAGATGCATCTAAAAAAATAGCACTTGACTATGAAAAGGGTAAATTAGATTTAAACTCTATAAGCAAAGAATCATTTTATAAATATCTATATAATGATTTAGAGCCAATTGACCTTCTTATAAGAACAAGTGGAGAACTTAGAGTAAGTAATTTCATGTTATATCAAATGGCATATAGTGAATTCTATTTTACAGATACTTATTTTCCTGATTTTGATGAAAAAGAGTTAGACTTAGCAATAGATGAATATAACAAAAGAACTAGAAGATTTGGAGGAGTAGATTATGAAACAAAGAATAATTAGTGCGGTTGTATTACTTGCGATATTTATACCAATACTATTAATTGGAAAAACTCCATATGCAATTCTTATGGCAGTGCTTGCATGGATGGGGTTATACGAATTATTAAAAGCAAGAAAAAAGAAAAAAGAATTTCCAGCATTTATGGAAATAATAGCGTATGTGTTAGTTACACTGTTTGTTCTATTTAATGAGAACTCAACAACAACAGGAATATATATGGATTATAGAATAATTGCATCTCTTATATTTGTCTACATAATACCTATGGTATTAATAAATGATTCAAAAAAATATAATTTAAATGATGCATTATTCTTAATAGGTTCAACAATATTTATAGGGCTTAGCTTTAATTTGCTTATAACAATAAGAAACATAAGTCTAGATTACATAATATATATATTCTTAATTGCTACTATGACAGATACATTTGCGCTTCTAACTGGTCGTAAAATTGGAAAAAGGAAACTAGCACCAGATATATCTCCTAATAAAACTATAGAGGGATCGATTGGGGGAAGTTTAGTTGGTACTATAGTTGCTAGTGCTTACTTTTATGAAGTAATAGATCCTACTGTAGGAATTGTTGGAATAGTTCTTGTAACATTAATTCTTACAATATTAGGTCAAATAGGGGATTTGGTATTTTCTTCAATAAAAAGATACTATAATACAAAAGACTTTTCTAATTTAATTCCAGGACACGGAGGAATATTAGATAGATTAGATAGCATAATATTTATAGTATTAGGATTTTTACTATTTTTAAGTATTTTATAGGAGGACATATGTTAACATTAATATATTTTATACTTATACTAGGACTTATAGTTTTAGTTCATGAATTTGGACATTTTATATTTGCTAAGATGTTTGGTGTATACGTTTATGAATTTTCAATAGGAATGGGACCTAAAATCTTTGGAAAAAAAGATAAAAAAGGTGAAACAGAGTATTGTATTAGAGCTATTCCAATAGGTGGATTTGTACAACTTTCTGGAGAGGAAATAGATGATGATACAGCTATAGATAAAGATAAAAAAATGTATTCTAAACCTGCTTGGCAAAGGCTCTTAATAATGTTTTTTGGAGCAGGAAACAACTTCATTCTTGCGTTTATATTACTATTTGTATATGCATTAATTTGGAAAGCACCAGTAATGACTCCAACTATATCAAGTACTGTAGATAACTATCCAGCAAGTACCGCAGGTATTACCGCAGGAGATGAAATACTTGAGATAAATGGACATAAGACTTATACATTAGATGATGTACAGCTTTACTTAACATTAGTTAAAGATGGTAAATCAGTAGACTTTAAAGTAAAAAAAGAAAATGGCGTTGTAGAAGAATATAAAGTAACACCAGAAAAAGAAATAGTAGATGGTACAACTACATATAAATATGGTATTACATTCACATCAGGTACAGATAACAGCTTTCTAGCAACACTAAAATATCCATTTGTAAAAATAGGTGCATTATTTAGACAAATGGCTGTAATAGTTAAATCATTATTTACTGGTGGATTAAGTGTAAGTAATTTAAGCGGACCAGTTGGTATTTATTCAATAGTTGGTGAAACTGCAAAGAGTGGTATCGCAAACGTAATACAATTGATTGTGTTATTATGTGTGAATGTTGGATTTATTAATTTACTTCCATTCCCAGCTTTTGATGGAGGAAGAATATTATTTTTAATAATAGAGAAAATAAAAGGTTCACCTGTATCACCAAAAACAGAAAACATAATACACAGTATTGGGTTTATATTAATAATGTTACTTTTATTGTATGTAACATTTAATGATATTATAAGATTGTTTTAACAGGTAGATTATGAAGAATAAAAAAGGATTTACATTAGTTGAATTGTTGGCAGTAATTGTTATACTAGGAGTATTATTAATGATTGCTGTCCCAGCAGTTCAAAATGTAATAAAAAAGGCAAAAAATAATGCAACTCAAAAACAAGCAGAATTATTTATAGATGCCGCAAAGAAAATGGCTATAATAGATGAGGCTACTAGTGATATGGTGATATATAAACTAAGCGATTTAGATAGTGATGTTGACAAGAATAGATTTACCGGAATGGTAGTTGCATTAAAAGAAAATGGAAGTTATAAGTATTATATATATTTAAATGACTCAGTTAATAAAAAAACAATATGTAATAATAATAATAATAACATATTTGAATTTGCAAGTGAAGATAAGATAAATGAGAAAGTAACCGATGGTGTAAAAGAATTTAAAGAAGGCTCAACTCCAATTATTCAAGTAAAGGACAAAAAGTATAGTTATAGCAATACCAATAACACTCTAAATCCTTATCACTCTTACTCTGTAAAGGAAAATGTAACTGTAACTGTAGGTAATAATTCTTATACTGGTATAGTAATAAAAAGTAGAGGCACTATAAGAGTTCTTTTAACACAGCAAAAAACAATTATGAGTTATACATCAATTAAAAATAATTTGATTACAGGAACAACAATTCCAACATTAGAAGACATAAAAATACTAAGTGGTAATAACACTATTTCAAATAATTTTTGCGATGGTAAATATACTGCACAAGCTGATTGCTCATCTGGATTTAAAAGTGGTTATAATGCTGGTGTTGCAATCTGGTTATCTTGTGGTAATAGTGATTCTTGTCCATGTAAGGAAAACGGTGATATAACATCAGGTACAAATTATTGCCCTAGACTAGCAGTTAATGGATCAATTCATACAAGAGGACTTGCTTCATCAGGAATTTATTTTATGCCAGTAATAGAAGCAGAGCCATCACAAGTAAAATCGTCATCATAAGGATCAAAGAAATTTGATTCTTTTTTTAAACTTTTTAAAAAAATAAATATATGTGTAATATTTATAATGAATGGAGGGAAGAGGATATTAAATGCTTTAACAAAAACAAGAAAAAATCAAAAGAAAATATAATGTAAACCCAAATATAATTTTAAAATATACTAATCCTAGAAGAAGACAAATAGAATTATTAAGAAGTACCATATACTAAAAGGATAGAACTCTATCTTTTTTTTAATGATTGTGATATTATTTATCTGGTGATAATATGGATGGAATATTGGTAATTAATAAAGAAAAAGGATATACATCTCGTGATGTAGTAAATATAGTAAGTAAAATCTTTAATACCACTAAGGTAGGTCATACAGGTACACTTGATCCAATAGCAACTGGAGTATTGGTATTAGCACTTGGAAAAGCACTTAAAGTGGTTGATAATTTATCATGTGAGACAAAAGAGTACATTGCAACTGTAAAGCTTGGGATATCCACAGATACCCTTGATATAACCGGCACTATTTTAGAAGAGAATCATTCATATAACATAAAAAAAGATAAACTAGAACAAGTATTAAATAGTTTTTTAGGAAAAAGTATACAAGAAGTGCCACTATACTCAGCAGTAAAAGTAAATGGTAAAAGATTGTATGAATATGCAAGATGTAATCAACCTGTTGAATTACCAAAAAGAGAAATAGAAATATATGATATAAAACTTATTGAATTAGATGAAGATAGTTTTAAATTTAGAGTATCTGTAAGCAAAGGAACTTATATAAGAAGTCTAATAAGAGATATAGGACTAAAACTAGAAATACCAGTAACTATGGAAGACTTGCAAAGAACAAGACAAGGAAATATTAGTATAGATAGTGCATATACAATTAAAGATATTGAATCTGGTAATTATAAGATTATTCCAATAGTAGATGTAGTAAATGGATTTGAGATAGTTGAAGTAGATAACTTTATAAAAGAAAAAATTAAGAATGGAAGAATATTAGAAAATAGATATAAAAGCGACAAAATTATGTTTGTTGACAGTAAAAAATGTGCACTTGCACTATATAAAGTGTATGAAAAAGACAAAAATCGTGTAAAACCGATAAAAGTGCTGTAAATTTTTAAGAAATTTGTTATAATTATAATGGTGATATAATGAAAATAATTTGCATAGGACAGGCTACGTATGATATTACTTTACCGGTTCCTAAGCCTTTATCTAAAGATAGTAAAATAAAAATCGATAAGCAGTACAAAACATATGGTGGCAGTGCATATAATGCAGCATCATTATTATCAAAATGGGGAAAGGAAGTATATTTTGCTGGAGCAGTAGGAAAAGATTTCTATGGAAGCGAAATAGTTAAGAATTCAAAAAGCAAAAACATAAACAATAAATACCTAAAAGTTTTAAGTGATCCAACATTCAATACTCCAGTAAGTTACATTATTAGTAATGCAAGTGAGGGAGATAGAAGCGTTGTAACAGTTAGAAGCAAAATAACAAATAACCTAGACTTGGATATAGAAGAGAGTTTTGACATAATCTATATGGATGGATACGAAAAAGAACTAGCCAAAAAGGTTATTGAAAAGAACAAAAATGCGATAAAAATACTTGATGCAGGGAATGTAACAAAAGATGTAATAGAACTCGCAAAGTTATCTGATTATGTTATTTGCTCTAAGGAGTTTGTGAGTGAATATACTAATGTAGAAATAAATCCATCAAATATGAATACAATACTAAATTCATATGAAATACTAAAAGAAAAGCTTGATAAGGATACAATCATTACATTAGGAGAAGCAGGTAGTTTTACTTATTTCAATGGTTATAAGTTAATACCATCAATACCTGTTAATGTAGTTGATACAACAGGAGCAGGTGATATATATCATGCAGCTTTTACATACTTTATATCTAGTGGTTACAATGTTACTGATTCAATGAGACGTTCTAATGTAACTGCAGCATTATCTTGTGAAACTATGGATAAAACATCGATTGATTTAAAAAAGGCAATGGATACATTTAAAAGTGTTTTATAACAATATTCCAAGTATAGATTTACATGGTGAGACAAGAGATAGTGCAAGAGTATTGGTGATGGAATTTATTAATGATAATATCAAGCTTAAAAATGAAAAAGTTTTGATAATTCATGGCATAGGTAGTGGAGCATTAAAAAATGAGGTTCATAAGAATTTAAAAATAAATAAAAAGGTTAAATCATATAAGTTAGATAACTTCAATAGTGGATGCACAGTAGTGGAGCTCAATATTGACAAATTCTAAAAAATATGGTATTATAATGAACCAAACGAGAGGGGGATATTCGTATGTACGAGGAAGAAGAAAAAAGAGGATTTCCATTAAGAGATCTTATAGTAAAATTAATAGTTGCGGTAGTATTTGTACTATTATTAGTATGGCTATTGCCAAAAGTTGATTTAACAGGATTAAATAATAGAATATTTAAAGATAATGTTAATGATATGAAAGAAGCGGCAATAACATACTTTACAACTGATAGATTACCTCAAAAAGAGGGAGATTCAGTTACACTAACATTACAAGAAATGTTAGATATGAAATTAGTATTACCTTTTACTGATAAATATGGTAAAACATGTGATACTAGAAATTCGTATGTTACATTAACTAAAAAGTCAGAAGAATATGAAATGAAAGTCAATCTAAAATGTAGCAAAGAAGAAGATTACATAATAGTTCATTTAGGTTGCTATTCATATTGTAAAACAGCAATTTGTGAAAAAGAAGAAGAACCAAAGCCAGTAAACAATAACAACAAGGGAAATAATGGTGGAGGTAAGGGCAACAATCCAAAGCCTAGTGGTAAGCCATCTTGTGTATTAACAATATCAAGGGGTAAAAAAGGTGAAAATGGCTGGTATGTTGGTAATGTAACAGTTTCATTTAAATCTAAAAAGACAACAAATAGTGGAGCAAAAATAACTTCATATGGAATTGGATTAAGTGAAATATATAATAAAGAAAACTCTTACGTAGTTACAGATGATGGTACAACTAAAGTATTTGGTTATGTTAAAGACTCTAAAGGTGAAACTGCAGTATGTAGTGTTGTAGTTAAAAAGGATACAGCAAAACCAAGTTGTAGCATGGGTGTATTATCAGGTACAAAAAATGAAAATGGAGATTATATAAGTAATGTAAATGTTGGATTTACTAGTAGAACTGATTCAACTAGTGGAATCTCATCTTATGGAGTTACAACTTCATCTAAAGCTACATACAATTCTAAAACTAATTATATAGTTAAAAAAATTGGTACAACTAAAGTATATGGCTATGTTAAAGATAAAGCTGGAAATAAAGCAGTTTGCGATGTAACAGTTAAGAAAGTTAAAGTAAAAGAAATTGACTACTCAGAACCATCTTGTTCACTAGAAGTAGAAAAAGGTACTATGGGTGATAACAACTGGTATAGAAGTGATGTTGTAATTGGATTTAAATCTAAAAAGACAACAAACGGTGCTCATATTACAGACTTCGGTTTAGGAACTTCTACAACATACAATGGCAAGAATACTTATACTATTGATGAAGATGGTAATAAAGTAATCTATGGTTATGTTAAAGACTCTAAAGGAAATACTGCAGTATGTAGTATTAAAGTAAAAAGAGATGCTACTAAACCGGATTGTAGTTTAGCTGTACAAAGTGGTTCTTATGAAGATGGACATTATACAAGTGATGTTGTAATTGGATTTAAGAAAAAATATGACAAAACAAGTGGAATTGGTTCATACGGAATAGGAAAAAGCACAACATATAAAAACAACAATTCATATAAAGTAACACAAGATGGAACTCATACAATATATGGATATGTAAAAGATAAAGCTGGAAATACTAATACATGTAGTATCAAAGTAATTAAAAAAGATAAAGTATACGAATACGAATATAAGAAAACTTGGGGAAACGAATATAGCGAGTGGAGTGATTGGACTACATCTACTTATGATCCAAAGAATCCTCCAAAATTTGGAAAAACAGATACTAAAATTACAGAAGATTTAGGTAAAAAAGAAGTATTCGATAAATATGTTTATACAGTGGGTAAACCAATATATGGTAAAGTTATAGAAAAAACTGGTAGTATAACTGAAAAAGTATGTAAAGGTTATGACTATTACAGAACAACAACAACTTCAACTAAGGTTTATGCAGTAAAAACAGGAAGCAATGATGGATGGAAATATTATGGTATGACTAAACCATTAAAAGAAAAACCAGCAGATACATTAACAACTAAGTATGTATATGCCGGAACTGATTGGTCATATTGTGATGAGACTTGTACATCAAGCCCATACAAAATATTTAAAATATATACAAGAGAAGTAGGAACATTAACTGCAAGTGATACAATTAAAATATCTTCAAGTGTAACAGTTAAATGTAGTGCATACGAAACAAAAACAACATACTTATTTAGTCAAACAACTTCAATTGTAGGATATGAACAAAATAGAAAAGCGCAATATAAAACAATTTATCAATATAGATACAAAACAAGAAAACTTATTAAAGAAGCTGGTTATGATATAAAATGGAGTGAAAGTCAAAATGATAAGACTTTAATAAATAAAGGATATAAATTAACTGGTAAGAAAAGAGTTAAAGGGTAGGTGTTAATAATGAAAATTGATTGGGAAAATGTAATTAGTGTAGATATGGAATATCCTGACAAAACAAGAGCAAAAGATATCTTATATGTAGAATATAAAGATGGTAGATTAGAAAAAGTTGTATATCCAAGAGGAATACCATCTGACGAGCTAGTAGAAATGCTAAGCCTTGCTGATGAGAAAAAAATAGACTTAAAAGTGATTGAAGAAAATTCAGAAGAGAAAAAACTTAATGAAGACATTCTAGCAGCACAAAAATTTAATGATGAAACAGAAGCTCTTGTTATTGATGGAAATGGTGATGAAAAAGTCGCATATGTAAAAAAATATGATGGAACAGTAGAAAAAGTCCCATATTCAGAAGATATGGATAAATTTATTTATGAAAATCTAGAGGCAAAGAAACAGGGAAGAGTTTCGAAATTTTTTGAAATCTCTAATGATCCAAAAGTTGCTAAAGAGCAAGTAAAAGCATTAGAAGAAGTAATAGAAAAAAGAAATAATCAAACTCCAGTTGATAATTCTACATACTCTGATGAATTAGTTGAAGCTGAAGCTGAAGAAGAAAATAAAGAAGCAGAGGTTGAGAATACACCTGTAGCAGATTCTATCTTAGATTCAGATAATGAAAATAATATAAATCATGAAGATGAAGATATAGATATATATAGTGGTAGAGATGACTCATCAGAAGATTATTCAGACCCATTTAATTATTTTGATTCAGATTCAGATGAAGAAAAGAATATAAATACTGATGTTGAAGATCAAAACTTTGATACTGAAGCAAACGAGTTAAATGATGACGAAGTAGAAAATGAAGATGAACTTGATACTAGAGCAGATAAATTAGAAAAAAATTACAATAAAAAGAAAGCTGCTAAAATAGCTATGGGAGTAGCTGCTGGTGTATTAGGAGCTACTGGTATTGCCGCAGCAGTAACTTCATGTAACAAAAATACAAATAAGAATAAAAATGAAGAATCAACAAATAAATCTTTTGAATCATTAATGAATTCAATGAAAAAGGATGATGAAAGAAGAGTATTCGCTGAAAATGTATTCTCAGTTACAGAAGCACTTAATTCAAAAGCATTAGATAAAAATGTATTTGCTCTTGAAGAAGATGGCGAAGCTACATTACATTTTACTTATGATGAGGTAGCTGCAGCTAAGTTAGTATTAAATAATTATACAAGTGAAGAAATGTATAAAATATTTGGAACTGATGAAATTGATACTAATGATATAATGGCTAAATATCAAAGCTTTACTACAAAAATGTCATTATATGCAATGAATGGTAAAGCACCAAGTGGAGTAGCAAGTCTAATAGAAAACGAAGCAAACAGGACTTGGTTTGAAAAAATTGAAAACTCTATAGTTGAATTTAATAAAGCACCTAATAGTACTAATGCTGATAAAGTTATTAGAACATTTGCATACTTCTATAACCATGGTATAAATGGTTCAGATGGTATAGAAAACGATGAAGCTACACTTTCTTGTGTTAAGAATTTAGCATTTAATATGATTTGTGGATATCGTGATGCCAATGGTGAAAAAGATTATCAACAATATCTTGTTGTATCAACTGAACCAGGAAGCTTTGATGATCAATATAGAACTAATAAAGAATCTCAAGTACAAAAAGGTGAAAGATTATCTGACCATATTAAAATAGCTGAAAGTGGTCCATGTACTATTCAAAATGTAAGAAGCCATATAGAAAGTTTAGTTGAAAGATTAGCAACAGGAAGAATTGAAAATAAAGACAAAAAAGAAAAATCATCTAGACCTAGTTATACAGAAATTAGAAAAGCTGCTGCTAGTACAATTGATTCTAATATGGAAATAGAAGATGATGTATTATACATGAACAGAATTAGAGGTCTAACTAAAATTGACTCTAAGGATGGAAGTGAATATACTGTTACTAAAGAAGTTTGGGATAAAATGACTACTGAAGAAAGATTAGATTTTGCTAAGAAAAATGGTAAAGTAATTAGCAATACTAAGAAAACAACTACAGAAAAAGTAGATGAAAGCAAATTAACTGATAAAGAAAAAGAAGAAGCAGATAAACAAAAAACATACGAAGTAAATGGACATAAATTTAACAGTCTAGAATGCAAAGAAGCTTATAAAGAAGGTTATTTAGCAGCACATAATTATGCAAATGAAGTAGGAGCATATAAACATAGTGCAATCTACAATTCAATGGATATTGATAATTCATATGTTGTTATTGAAGAAGATGCAGGAACATTAAATGATGTTGCTAAAAATAGATATGCATATGAAGGTAGAGAAACATTACTATCTGATAGTCAAATTCAAAGAAGATTAGAAAAAGATGTTAATAACTATAAAAATAGTGGTTCTAACGTAAATGACAATATGGTTAATGCATATAAGTTAGGATGGACAGAATCAATGAATACTGCATTAGAAGCCGATAAACAAAATGGTAAAGCAGAAAGAGAAGAAGCTGAACGTTTATATAAAGAAGCTCAAGAAGAAGCAAAAAGAGAAAATGAAAAAACTCCAACTAAAGATGAAAATGAAAAACCAGGTAGTGATGTAGATGAACCAAATATTCCTACATTTGATGAAAATGATGATCCTTACTTGGATGGACCAGATCCAGATATAGTTGATCCTAATACAGTAGGAAAAGAATACTCTGCAATTCCTGAAGCAGAAGTAGAAAACTACCAATCATCTATTAACAGTACTAATGATACTATTGATAAAACAACAGAAATATCTGAAGAGGATACATCTTCTAATGATGAATACGAAGCAGATGAAATGCCAGATTTAGATATAGAAGTGTCTGAAGCAGATTTAGATAGTTATTTTGATAGCTATATTAATAATAATGAAGAAGTAAAAACTTTATCATTAAAACATTAAACTATATAAGATTATAGGATATTAAAAACTATAATCTTTTTTCTTGCAACAAATTATGATAAAATAATAAAAGGTGATAAAAATGCAACAAAAAAATATAAGAAACTTTTGTATTATAGCGCACATTGATCATGGCAAAAGTACACTAGCTGATAGAATTCTTGAAATAACTAATGCTGTAAGTAAAAGAGAGGCAAAAGCACAATTACTTGATAATATGGATATAGAAAGAGAACGTGGTATAACTATAAAACTAAACACGGCTTCCTTAAAATATCACTATAACAATGAAGAATATTTATTAAATTTAATAGATACCCCAGGACATGTAGACTTTTCCTATGAAGTATCTAGAAGTCTAGCCGCATGTGAAGGAGCAATATTGGTTGTAGATGCTGCCCAAGGAGTAGAGGCACAAACACTTGCTAATTTATATCTTGCACTAGAATCTAATCTTACGATAATTCCAGTAATAAACAAAATAGATTTACCAAACGCAGATGTAGAAAAAGTAAGTAAAGAATTAATTGATTTAATTGGGTTCTCAAAAGATGAAATAATATTAACCAGTGCTAAAACAGGAGAAGGAGTTAAAAAGTTAGTAGATGCAATTGTAGAACGAGTACCATCTCCTAAGGGTAAAAGTGCATCTAAATTAAAAGCATTAATATTTGACAGTGTATTTGATTCATATAAAGGAGTAATCGCATCAGTAAGAGTTGTAGATGGCTCATTAAAAGTTGGAGATAAGATAAGATTTATGCAAAGTGATGCAGTATATGATGTCACAGAACTTACTATAAATACACCAAAAGAAGAAAAAATAGATGAACTTTCTAGTGGTGAAGTAGGGTTTGTTGTAGGAAGTATAAAAAATATAATGGATGTTGCAGTAGGTGATACTATAACATTAGATGAAAACCCAGCTTCCGAACCATTACCTGGATATAAACCTATGAAATCAATGGTATTCTGCGGATTATATCCTATCGAATCAACAAAATTTGAAGATTTAAGAGATGCATTAAATAAATTAAAACTAAATGATGCCTCTTTGGTATTTGAACCAGAAACATCAACTGCATTAGGTTTTGGGTTTAGATGTGGATTCCTAGGACTATTACATTTAGATATTATAAAGGAAAGAATCACTAGAGAATTTAACATAGAATTAATTACAACTGCACCTTCAGTTGTATATGAAGTAATACTTACTAATAAACAAACTATAATGGTTGACTCTCCTAATAAGTTGCCAGAAATACAAACAATTTCAGAAATAAAAGAACCTTATATTAAAACAAGCATATTTACTCCAAGTGAGTTTATAGGACCTATAATGGAATTATGTCAAAACAAAAGAGGAAATTATGTAAGCATGGAATATATAAATGCAACTAGAGTTAATATTCACTATGAATTACCATTATCTGAAATAGTATATGATTTCTTTGATAAATTAAAATCATATACAAAAGGATATGCATCATTTGATTATGAATTTATTGGCAATAGAACCAGTAATCTAGTTAAAATGGATATTTTATTAAACGGAGAAGTAATAGATGCATTAAGTGTAATTGTACACAAAGATTTTGCTTACAATAGAGGTAAAAGCGTAGTAGAACAATTAAGAAAAACAATCCCAAGGCAAATGTTTGAAATTCCAATACAAGCTGCACTTGGAAATCATATAATTGCAAGAGCAACAGTTAAAGCTTTAAGAAAAGATGTTTTAGCAAAATGTTATGGTGGAGATATAACTAGAAAAAGAAAACTACTTGAAAAACAAAAAGAAGGTAAAAAAAGGATGAAACAAGTTGGAAGTGTAGAACTTCCACAAGAAGCATTTATGAGCGTATTAAGTATGGATGGTGAAGAATAATGATTATTACAAAAGAAATAGTAAGATATGCTGCAGAAAGATATATAAATACAGATGAATCAATTGGTGAAATTGCTAAACAAATTGGTATTTCAAAAACAGCCCTTGTAAAACATTTTGAAGGGCTATATGATACAACTAGATTAGATCCAAAAAGACAGGCCATTCTAGATAAAGTGAAAGCTGAAAAATGGATAAAAGGTAAATCAACAAGTGGAAACTTAGGACATAAAAAGTTAAGTAAAGAGGAAACTATTGAACTAGCAAAAAATATGGTTGAACAAAACACAACATTAAGAGGCTTAGAGAGTGATGTTAGTACTTCAACATTATATAATTTGTTTACAAAGAAAACTCTGGGAGAAGATTTATATAATGAAGTCTCTAACCAATATGCTGAAAACAAAAAACGTAAATAACTACAAAAAATAATAGAAGGGAAACAAGCAATATGAATAATGAACAATTATTAGAAGAGGCAAACTATTATTTAGATAATGAAGTTACTATGGCAGATGCTGCAAACCACTTTAAAATATGTAAAAAAAGTTTTCAACTTCATATGAAAAAATTAGAACAGATTTATCCAGATACATTCAAACTCGTTGAAATGAAAAAACAAAATAATCTTATTTTAGGTGCTATAAAAGGTGGTAAGAATGGTGTACCAACAGGAAGAGAAAATTTTTCAAAAAAACATTCCATAACAAAAGAAGAAGCAATCATCCTTGCAGAGAAGATAATTAATTTTAACTGGTCTCTTAGAGAAACAGAACGTTTTATGAATATACCAAAATCAACAATAAGCGACAATTTAAGTGAAGAAATACTTGGTGAAGAATTATATAGCGAATTATCTAATGTACTTAATAAACACAAACCAGGGAATCACAAATCATAATGAAAAGCTTATATATACACATTCCCTTCTGTAAGAGTATTTGTAGTTACTGTGATTTTGCAAAAATGTTTTATAATGAAAATCTAGCTTTATCATATTTAGATGAACTATCAAATGAAGTAAATAACAATTATAAACAAGATATGCTAGAAACGATATATATAGGTGGAGGAACTCCGTCTATACTTAGTAAAAAAGAGTTAAATAAATTGTTTTACATAACAAATAAATTAAATATAGAACCAAACTATGAATTTACGATAGAAGCTAATATAGCCGATATAAATGAAGAATTTTTAAGCCTTTGTAAATCCAATAAAGTAAATAGACTAAGTATAGGAATAGAAACTATAAATGATAAATTTTATAAGCTTTTAAATAGAGAAAACAATATAGAAGACATAAAAAATAAAATTCTTCTTGCGAAAAAATATTTTTCCAATATAAACATAGATTTAATGTATGCATTTCCAAATGAAACAATGGAAGATTTAAAATGTGACTTAGACTTTTTTAAAAGTTTAGATGTAGAACACATATCTATTTACTCATTAATAATAGAAGAAAATACTAAATTATATATAGATGGTATAAAACCAATTTCTGAAGAACTAGATAGAGAAATGTATTATTATATAATTGATTACTTAGAAAACATTGGATATAAACATTATGAAATAAGTAATTTTTCTAAAGAAGGATTAGAGTCAAGACATAACTTAAACTATTGGAATAACCTAAATTATTATGGATTTGGACTAGGTGCATCAGGTTATATAAAAAACACTAGATATACAAATACAAGAGGAATTAATTCGTATTTAAAAGGTAATTACAAAATATACGAAGAAAAACTTGATAAAAATAAAATGATGGAAGAAGAACTAATATGTGGACTTCGTAAAATGAAAGGAATAAGCAAAAAAACCTTTAAAGAAAAATTTAGTATTGACATAAGAGATGTATTTAATATAGATGATTTAATAAATAAAGGATTACTAATAGAAGAAGATAATTATATTTATATTCCAAAAGATAAACTATATGTTTCAAACAATATTTTACTAAATTTTATATTGGATTAGTTGTAAACGTTTGTTTGATGTGATATAATTATTTGTAGTGTAGGAGGTAACATGAATAAAGTAGAAAAATTTGAAGACGTTTTAAAATATATAAAAGATCAAACTCTAAAAGCTGATGCTTGTTATTTAATAGATGGCTTACCTGATTATTTCTTTGAGGTACCAGCATCATCAACTGGTAAATATCATCCATCATATGCATTAGGTGAAGGAGGTCTATTAAGACATACAAAAGCCGCTGTAAGAATAGCATATGAACTTTTATCAGATCCATTAATTGGTGATAAATATACAGAAAGAGAACGACAGTTAATGCTTATAGCACTTATGTTACATGATGGATTAAAAAGTGGTATGGAACATAGTAAATACACTAAAGTAGAACATCCATTACTTGCTGCAAAATATGTAAAAGATAATACTAAAAATCTAGGAATGAGTGATGAAGATATAGAATTTATCTGTAATGTTATCTCATCACATATGGGTGCTTGGAATAAAGATTTTGATGGAAATGAAGTCTTACCAATTCCAAAAAATAAATATCAAAACTTTGTACACATGTGTGATTATCTAGCTAGTAGAAAAGTAATTAAATTAGATTTTGATGAGAATAACAACATAGTAGAGTAGTTTATATTTTGGAGGTAATTAAATGACAAAATGGGATAGTGAGTATATTAAATTATGTAAAAAAATATTATCTGAAGGAGTAGAGGTAGAAAATAGAACAGGTACCAATTCAATTAAGATTCCATCTTATCACTTACACTTTGATTTAAGAGAAGAATTTCCAGTACTTGCGACAAAGCAATTATATTTTAGACAAGCAATAACTGAAATGCTTTGGATTTATCAAGCACAATCAAATGATGTAAGATGGTTACAAGAACGAAATGTTCATATTTGGGATGAATGGGAAATTAGTGAAGATGGTAAGTGGAGAGCAACCCAACTTATAGATGGAGAAAAAAAGCAAATAGAAAAAGATTTTGGAGTTGAATATGCACACACAATAGGAACCGCATATGGTTATATTGTTAATAAATTTTCTCTTATTGATACACTATTAGATAAAATAAAAAACCACCCAGAAGATAGAAGAATGGTTATGAGTCTTTGGCAAGATGATTATCTAAAAACCGCAGTACTTCCATCTTGCGTTTGGAGTAGTGAGTGGGATGTCACAGATGGATATTTAAACATGTGGGTTCATCAAAGAAGTTGTGATGTACCATTAGGACTTCCATTTAATGTAACACAATATGCAACACTACTTAGTTTAATTGCACATGTTACTGGATTAAAACCAGGAACAATAGATTGGAGTATAAAAGATGCACATATATATGTAAATCAAGTAGATGGAATAAAAGAACAAATTAAAAGATTTGATGAAAATGATGATATAAAAGCACCAACTCTATGGTTAAACTCAGAAATAGATGACTTCTATAAATTTGACAACTCAAAAGAATTAAAAGATATAAAAGTTAAAAAATATGAACATATGGGACCTATTAAATTCCCAATTGCACAGTAGGTGAGGCAGATGAAAAATTTAAGTTTAATAGTCGCAGTTGGAAAAAATATGGAAATAGGAAAAGATAATAAACTTTTATGGCATATCCCAGAAGATTTAAAGTTTTTTAAAGAAAAAACAAGTGGTAAAACAATCATTATGGGAAGTAATACATTTTATTCACTACCAAAATTACTTCCTAATAGGCATCATATAGTATTAACACTTGATGATTATAAATTTCCTGATGAAGTAGAAGTATATTATGATTTTAATACGCTTTTAAAAGCCTTAGAGACAAGAGATGAAGAAATGTTCATAATAGGTGGTGCAGCAATATATAGCTTGTTCATTGATTATGTAGATTCTATGTATATAACAGAAATAGATAAAGAATATGATGCAGATAAATTTTTTCCAAACTTCGACAAGGAAAAATGGAATAGAAAAGTACTAAGTAATAATGAATGTGATGGAGTAGAATACAAACACGTTTTGTATACTAGAAAGGGGTAGTATAAATGAGAGGTAAATTGATTGTAATAGAGGGAACTGATTGTAGTGGAAAGCAAACGCAAACAGAACTTCTTCAAAAAAGACTTAATGATTTAAATCTAAATTGTATAAGAATAGATTTTCCAAGATATGACACACCAACAGGTAAAATAGTTGGGGGACCTTATTTAGGAAAGCCTGAAGTTTGTCCTTCTTATTTCACAGAGGGTGCAGTTAACGTTGACCCTAAAGTAGCGTCATTATATTATGCCGCGGATAGAAAATACAATATAGGGGAAGTAATTGAATATTTAGACAAAGGATACTTTGTAATATTAGATAGATATACTACTTCAAATCTAGCACATCAAGGAAGTAAAATTCTAGATAAAGATGAGAGATTTAATATGTATCAATGGATAGATAAGTTAGAATATTGGTTATTAGAACTTCCAAAACCAGATGTAACAATATTCTTACATATGCCATATGAATACGCAAAAGAATTAAAGAAAAATAGAACAAGCTTAGATGAACATGAAAAAAGTGAAGCACACTTAAGACATGCAGAAGCTTGTTATCTAGAATTAAAAGAATTATATAATTGGAAATACATTAATTGTATAAGAGATAATAAAATAAGAACAATAGAAGATATAAATAATGAAGTATTAAAATTAGTACTAGAAGAAAAAAGAGAGTTTAATTAAAAACTCTCTTTAATTTACGTTATTAGTTTGATTAAAATATGCATGCATTGGATCTTGAGGTATAGGAGAAACAGGAGGGACAGATGGATTAACCGGCTCATCTATAATATCTATAATTTGATCATCTGAAGCATCTGGAATATTTTGGCTTGGAACAAACGTATATGGGTTAGCAGGCGCTTCTTGATTAATAGTTCCAACATTATTTACTTGATTAGAATTAATTTCAAGAGTAGGTGCTTCAATTGGAACAACTCTATCTACAGAAGGGGTTGTTATATCAACATTAGCTTGATTAACAGGTTCATCAATTATTAATTCTGCATCATCTACTTTAGTCTCTTGTTGTATTGGCGGAGCCACATTAACAGTATTATTTACAACAGGAGGAGGTGTATTAACCACTTCGTTTTCAACCTCACCAAATTTCTCTGCAGCCTTTTTCTTTAAAGATTTTAATTCCAAATCAACTTCAATAAGCTTAAATATTTCAGAGAAAGTTGTAATACCATCAATTATTTTTTCAAGTCCATCTCCAAGTAGAGTAGTAACATCTCTAGTATAAACAAGTTTGTTTAATTCATCCTTAGTAGTCTTAGGATTAGATATACTACTTCTTAATTGATCATTTATATATAAAACTTCTTGTAAAGCAATACGTCCATGATATCCTTCTGTACAATCATCACATTTACCAGCATCATATACTTGTTCAACATTTTTATTTAAAACTAATCTAAATATTTCTTTTTCATAATCGGTAGTTGGTCTTAAAACTCTACACTTAGGACAAAGTCTTCTAGCCAGTTTTTGTGAAATAATTCCAGTAAGCGCACTAGACAATAAGTATCTTTCAACATCCATATCAAGAAGTCTTTCAATTGTACTTAACGAGTTATTAGTATGTAGTGTTGATAAAACCAAGTGTCCAGTAATAGATGCTCTTACCGCAATCTGTGCAGTTTCAGAGTCACGAATTTCTCCTATTAGAATTATATTAGGGTCTTGACGTAATATAGAACGTAGTACATTAGCGAATGTAAGACCTATTTCACTGTTAACTTGTACTTGGTTAACGCCCTCTATATTCATTTCTATTGGGTCTTCAACAGTTATAATATTAACGTTTTCTTTATTTAACTCTTGTAATATAGAGTATGTAGTAGTAGATTTACCAGAACCAGTCGCACCAGTTACTAATATGATACCATTTGGAACTGCGATCATTTTCTTTAATAAATCTAAATTTTTGGCAGAGAATCCAAGCGAATCAATACCACCAGAACTTTTAGAATAATCAAGAATACGAATAACTATCTTTTCACCCTCATTAGTAGGTAAGTCAGATACACGCATATCCAAATCTCTTCCTTCGATTTTACCTTTTATCGCACCATCTTGAGGAAGTCTAGTTTCAGTTATATTCATATTTGAAATAAGCTTAACCCTAGTAATTAAATTTCTTTCATATGATTTTGGAATCTTTGTGTGATTCCTTAATTCTCCATCTATACGCATACGAATCAACAGGCAATCTTCTTTTGGATCCATATGGATATCACTTGCTCTATGTGTTGAAGCATATAAAATAATTTGGTTAACAATATCAACTATTGGAACGTTGACTACATCATACTGAATCATATTTTTGCCCCTTTATTATCTTTTATTCTAGTATTTTACTACATTTTATTATATAATATTATCAGAATATAATCAAGTAAGGAAGGATAAAGTTTATGAAAAAAAATAACAAAGGCTTTGTTCTAGCAGAAGCAATAATAGTTTCAGTATTTGTACTAGGAATGTTTACCTATCTAGCAATGAACGTAATACCATTAATTAGTAGATATGAAAGAGTAGTAAACTATGATAATCCACAAGAAATATATCTAGCAAATACGCTATATGAGGAAATGTTAAGTGTAGAGAATATAAACTCTGATTCTGATATAGAGTTGTCAATAGAAAATACTGATAATGGTAGTGAAGTAGAACCGAACCTCACTTGTACTAGAACAGGTGCATGTACCGGTTCAGATGATTTTTATACAAAATTAGGAAAAGCCTTAAAAATAGAAACAATTTATACATATACTAATACTAATACTAAGCAAAGTAATTGTAATGATATAAATGATAAAGGTTTAAAAAACTATTGCGAATATTATATAAAAAGAAAAAAAGGAGAAGGAAAAAACATAACAAAGGCTTTCATGATAAAGTTCTCTGGTGATAAAGAAAATATCTCTGGTGATAAAGAAAATAATAGTAATAAAGCCGTAAATAAAAAATATGCAACAATAGTGGTTTCACAACAGGAGGTTGGGATATGAAAAATAATAAAGGATTTACAATTGCGGAATTATTAGTTACCTTTGTACTTGTAATGTCAATAGTATTAGCTCTTTTTAAAGTAGTTGACCACTATAGAGAACGCCAACAAAATGCAACTTCGGTAAAAGAAATGAATTCGTATAGAAATCAAATAGTAAAAGTAGTAGAAGATGACATTCTATTCAATTATGGAGGAATTAAAGAAATTAAGGGACTAGATTTAAAACCTAGCGAGGCCCAACAAGGAATTGAAATAACATTTAATGAAGTTATTGCAAACACTAAACCAAATACTACAAATACTAAAAGATTAATTGTTAAAAATAACGGTATATTGTATGGTGATATGTTTTATGAGTTTCCAAGTAAATTTGTAAGTGCAGTTGATGATGTTATATATACAGAAACAAAAGTAAGCTCAGACGATTCCTCACTAGACAAAGCAATATATTCAATACATATTGATTTAACTCATTCTGAATTAAATAGAATCTTTAATATAAATATAGTCGCAGTTAATAATACCCCTACTGATACTGATACTACTAGTGAAACCCAATAAGCTGGCGACTAATAAAACAAAAGATACTAATTGTTAAGTATCTTTTTATGTGCTAAAATATACCTAGGTGGTTATATGGAAAAAATAGATAAATTTTTAAACAGTAAAATTAGTACTTCAATAAAACAAAATTACATAAAAGCTTTAGAAGATGAAGCGTTTAGAAGACTAATTACACAATATAAAATAGATGAAGAAGTAGGAATGAAATATACATCAAGATTAATGGATTCTAGCAAGGAACATACAAATTGTAGTAACTGTCCATCTCTTGCTGCTTGTTCAAATTCTGTTAGAGGTTTTTGCCTTACTCCAAAGCAAAATAAAAATACTATTAACTTTTCATATGACATGTGTAAATATTTGAAAAAAGAAGAATATAGAGAAAATGTTCAAGTATTTGATGTAGCAAAAGATATAAAAAATGCAAGTATAAAGAATATATATACAAATGATAAAAATAGAATAGAAATAATAAAAGCAATAAAAAATTTTATAAATGAATACAAGAAAGGAAATAATCCAAAAGGAATATACCTACATGGAAGTTTTGGAAGTGGTAAGACATATCTTATTTCAGCATTATTTAATGAATTGGCTAAGAGTGGAACTACTTCAGTAATAATACATACCCCAGAATTACTAAGAAGTCTTAAAGATTCATTTTCAACTGATTATTCAGAAAAATTCTATTTATTAAAACATACTCCACTTTTATTACTAGATGATATAGGGGCAGAATATTTAACTGCATGGGGAAGAGATGAAGTAATTGAACCAATACTACAATACAGAATGGATGAAGGACTTCCAACATTTTTTACATCGAACTTTACTATTTTAGAATTAGAAAAACATTTTACAACTGCATCTAATAGTATTGATAAAGTGAAAGCAAGAAGAATAATAGAAAGAATAAAACAACTATCAGTAGAAGTAGAACTAATTAGTAAAAATTTAAGATGAAATATTGAATAATTTTCATATTTGTGATAATATGAACTTAATTACAGAGACAAAGGACAAGATTATAATAAATGATTTATAGAGAGTTAGTGTTTGGTGTAAACTAATATGAATTTATTATAGTTACTACCTTTAGAGTAGGACCTGAAAAGGAATCCCGGCATTGCCGTTATCTAAATCAAGTTAAACCAAGGATGGTACCGTGTAATTCACTCCTAAAATTAGGAGTTTTTTTATTGGGGGAGAAAAATGATTGAATTAGAAAAAAGACCAATCGAATGGCTGTACTATAAAATTAAAACGATGGATGATTATGATATGCGTAAACTTCTTTCAGAAGAATTATTAAAAAGAGAAGTAAATAATGAAATTATTGATGATGAAGCTTATAGAATTGCATTATCATTTCAAAACTTTGAAACCCTGTATAATCTAAGAAATAGCCCTAATTCTTGCATTGCTGCCCTTGTTTATCAAGAGTTTAGAAACAGAGTTGATAATTCAAAAATAAAAAAACACAAGCCTACTAAAGTTATAAAAAAGATGAAAAGAGAAAGAGTATATAATAGATATAAGAGGAGAGATAATTATGAATATTAAAGAAAATGAAAAACTAAGTATTATGAACCACTCTTGTGCACATTTACTAGCACAAGCAGTAAAACATTTATATCCAAATGCATTATTTTGGGTAGGACCAGTAATAGAAGATGGATTCTATTATGATATTGATTTAGGTGATGAAGTAATTAAAGAAGAAGACCTAGAAAAAATAGAAAAGGAAATGAAAAAATGCGCTAAAGATGGGAAAAGAATTGTTAGACATGAACTTTCTAAAGAAGAAGCACTAGAACAATTTAAAAATGACCCATATAAAATAGATTTAATATCTAGAATGGATGAAAACGATACAGTTATTTCTTGTTATACTCAAGGTGACTTTACTGATTTATGTCGTGGTCCACATGTTGAATCAACTAAAGAATTAAAATACTTTAAGCTTTTAAAAGTAAGTGGAGCATATTGGAAAGGCGATTCTAAAAACAAAATGCTTCAAAGAATATATGGAATTTGTTTTGACAATCAAGAAGATTTAGATGCTTATTTAAAAATGCTTGAAGAAGCTAAAGAAAGAGATCATAGAAAAATAGGAAAAGACTTAGATATATTTATGTCTGATGATCTAGTAGGAAGAGGACTACCAATGTTCTTACCAAATGGTTATATAATATGGCAAGAATTAGAAAACTATATAAAAGAAAAAGAAAGAAAATTAGGATACCTTCATGTATTAACACCATGTGTAGGTACAGTTAATTTGTATAAAACATCAGGACATTGGGATCACTATAAAGAAAATATGTTCCCAGCAATGGAAGTAGATGGAGAATCATTTGTACTTCGCCCAAT
>JABLTL010007391.1_pt1 | contig 32377 bp, 28 predicted proteins | sample 7160151 | NCBI WGS metagenome assembly JABLTL01 (sample SAMN14651223, study PRJNA627086) | human gut metagenome | isolation source: feces | host: Homo sapiens
CAAATTTGGTTTAATGCTTGTAATTTCTCTTTTTTCATAACTAAATATTCCTAATTTAGTTTCAGTACTAATAAATTTGGTAGTAATTTCAAATAATACTCTATTATTTAATATTACTTCATAATTATCTTTATCTTTTTTTATTATTTTTACATCTTTATCATTTATTTGTTTTTTATATTCATCTAATAAATCTTCACTTTGATTATTGGCTTTCAAATAACCTTTTAATGTGTTATCATCTAAAGATAAAATTGTATCTTTTATAACATTAGTAGTTTGACCTTTTTCGTAAGACTTTAATGTTAAAAATATATAAATTAAGAAAACTACAACTAATACTGCTGCGATTAGAGTGTATATTATTAAACTTTTTTTAAATAATGAATTGTTTCTTCTAGATTTTGCCATATTAATTATCCTTTACTACAAATGCTGTTGGTAATCTCCATGATGAGTTGGTGTAATAAAATGTTACACTAGTTCTTAAATATTTTTTATTATAATATAATGAAGATGAACTTCCTCCATCTACATTGGCTGCGTTTACTGCACCATATTCTGCCATAATTTCAATTAAATCAGATGCTGTTGCACCAAGATGACCATTTTTTCCTCGACCATCTGTTACAAGAATAAGTACACTGCCATCTTTTCTTTGTCCAATTGCTGTTCTTGGGTTTTGTCCACTACCTTTACCACTAAGTTCTCTTTTTTCACCATTTATGATTAATTTAACAAAATGGTTATTAGCATCAGATGATTCTTCTTGAAATGATATTGCATCCCTAATCTTTTCTTCTTTTACCATTTTTTCAACAGCACTTTTATTCATTCCTTCTAGACTTATGATTCGAAGTAGATTATTTTCATCAAAACCAATTAAATATAGTCCAGACCAACCTAGTGTTATATCTTGAATTTCACCATTACTTACAGTAACTCCATATGGTCTTCCACCTTTATTACCACTTGAATAATAAATTCCTCCATTAACTCCAGCGATTGCTCCAGCTTCATCTACTATTACGCCAAGTTCTTTTCCGTATTCACTCCATGGATAAGTTGTTGCTAGGCTAATCTTTGATGGATCATTTACAACCATCATTGTACCTTCAAAACCATCTCCACTAACATTGTGAATTTCAATTAATTCTTTTTCTTTGTTTCCTTCAGTATTAATTAAATTTTTATCCACTTCATCATCCATGTCTTGTAAAGAATTTTTATCCACTATTTTTTGTAATTCATCTTTACTTAAGAATACATTTGCTAAAAACTTTAATTGGCCAGTTTCTAATATTGTGGTTGCAAATAATTCTTTTGCACTTTCACTTGGGCCATGACAAATTAATGTTATTGTTAAAACTAAGGCAATGAAAACCATTCCTAAAGTAACACCTAAAAACGAAAATACTTTTCCTATTATGCTTAATGTTTTTTTCATTTATTTTTTACTCCTTTATTTTTTTCTTATGTATTTATAATATCATAATTCGACAATATAATAAAGTAATTTTTGATCAAAAAAGAAGAAACTTATTTAGCTTCTTCTTGTACTCTTGTTTCTCTTATTACGGTTACTTTTATTGTACCAGGATATTGCATTTCATTTTCAATTTGTTCTTTAATATCTCTAGCAATTTTGTAACTTTTAGCATCATCAACTTCTTGAGGTTTAACAATTACCCGAAGTTCACGACCAGCTTGCATTGCGAATGTCTTTTCAACTCCTTCATATGAGTTTCCAATTTCCTCAAGTTGTTCAAGTCTTTTGATGTAATTTTCTAGGGAATCATTTCTTGCACCAGGTCTTGCTGCTGATAAAGTATCCGCGATAGCAACTAAAACTGCTATTGTTGATTTTGCTTCAATATCTCCATGATGTGATGCAATAGCATCTAGTACTACATCTGGTTCATGATGTCTTTTAGCAAACTCTAACCCGATTTCAACGTGGCTTCCTTCAACTTCAAAGTCAATAGATTTTCCTATATCATGTAATAGACCAGCTCTTTTGGCAAGTGTTACATTTTCACCGAGTTCTGCAGCCATTAATCCACAAAGATTTGCAACTTCAATGGAATGTTTCAAAGCATTTTGACCATAACTTGTACGGAAATTTAACTTACCAATTAATGTTACTAATTCAGGATCCATTTTAGTTATTCCTAAATCATTAATTGTTTGATTTCCAATTTGAATAATTCTAGCATTAACATCTTTTAATGTCTTATCATAAACTTCTTCAATTCTACCTGGGTGAATTCTTCCATCTTTAATTAATGTTTCAATTGTAATTTTAGCAATTTCTCTTCGTAATGGATCGAATGATGATAAACTAATTGCTTCTGGTGTATCATCAATTATTAAATCAACTCCAGTTACTGATTCAATAGTTCTAATATTTCTTCCTTCACGACCAATTAATCTACCTTTCATATCATCGTTTGGTAAATCAATTGTACTTACTGTTTGATTTCCAACAACATCATCAGCATATCTTTCCATACTGCTTACAATTAGTTGTTTAGCTACTTCATGAGCTTCAAGTCTAGCTTTTGCTTCTTCTTCTTTGATATAGTTAGTTATTTCTAATTCCATATCGCTTTCTACACGTTCCATTATTAATTTACGTGCTTTTTCTTTGCTATATCCAGCAATTTTTTCAAGTTGCGCAAGTTCATCTTTTAATAGCGCATCCATTTTGTCCTCTTTTTCTTGTAAATTCTTTTGTTTTGCTAATAAATCATTTTCTTTTTCTTGTAATGCATTATCACGAGTTTGTAACATTTCTTCTCTTTTATCAAGGTTATTTTCTCTAGTTAATAATCTATCTTCAGATTGTAATATTTCTGCTTTTCTTGATTTTATTTCTGCATCTGTTTCTTGACGCAATCTATAAGATTCTTGTTTTAGTTCAAGTAATGCATCTCTTTTGTTTTTTTCTGCTTCTTTCTTTGCATCTTCAATTAGTTTATTAGCATTTTTCATGGATTTAGATGTTTTATTGACAAGTACTGCATAAAATAATCCACATCCAATAACAATTCCAACAATAAGGGATAAAATGGCAAAAAGAATGTTTTCCATTTTTTATCCTCCAAATTTCTATAGAATATATTTTAATACATTTATATCTCTACAATTTTATTATAAAGGTAAATGGATAAATAATCAAGAGGAAATATTTTAGTAACAAAAAAAAGAACAAGTATTTATGATTTTTTAAACACTTGTTTATTATTTTTCTAATTTTTAGACTTTTAAAAATATTTTTTGAAAAATTTTAATTATTATTTAAAATATGTTTTTTTATTTCACTATATGATTCATAGAATTCATAATCAGTATTCTTTCCTTGTTTAGCATTACTTAAAATCTCTGTTAATCTGTTTGAAAATGTTTCTGCTCCAGTTTCGCTCATATGTGTAAAATCATAAAATGATGTTTCTTCAGAATATAATTCATTTCTTTTTTTATCTAAATTAAAATCATAATATTCACAATCATATTTATCAGCTAATTCTTTATACTGAGAAAAAATTTCATCATAATTTTTGTATTTAATTATTGCATTTTCAGATATTGGTGTTACTATGAGCACAAATTTTATTTTATTTTCTTTGCACATGTCAACGATTTTTTCAAAATATTTTAGGCTTTCATCTTTGATTGTCGCATCTAAATTCATTGTATCTTTAATTTCTTTTTTCTTTTCTAAACTTAATTGCAAGTTATTACTTTGTAGCGGTAGATATCCATATGTTTCATATTGTACTATTTTATCATGTCTTAATAATGAATTTCCCGATCTTAAAACTATGTCTGAAAGTACTTTTTTATATTCATCGTAAGAAAAAGCGTTTTTGAAAAAATTTACTCTTTCGATTATGTTATCAAATCTGCCTAATTCATATATATCTCCCTCGAAACCAAGGGTTTTCTTATCTAAAGTTAAAGCATTATAAGAAATTTCAAAATACACTGTTTTAATTTGATTCCTTTCTATTTCTTTTTTTAATAGAACATATCTACCATACATACTCATTAATGGTGATGATAAATTGTATGAATTTACTTTTAAATTTTCATTTAGAACCGTTGGTTTCACAGAACGAAGTGCATGGGATGACCCGATAATTAACGTGTCAAGTGTTCCACTTAAAGACTTACGAACTTTGTAATCTTGGTAATAATAACTCTCACCATGAAAATATGGTAGTGTATAAGAAATTAGTAATAATACAGTAAATATAATTAAAAGTAGTGTATGAAGAATTATTTTTTTAAAATTGTGCATACATAAATCCTCCTCCTGTATTATTATTTATAAGAGTTGCAATGATTGTAATAGTTACCAATACAGCTAGCAAAAATATTCTAGGTATAGTTGGTATATTATTCAAACGATTTCTAACTTGTCCTTTTCTTTGAATTAAACTAATTATTAACATTAATAATGTTCCAAAACAAATTATAATTAGAGTTATTTTACTTGCAAAAGGTAAAAGTGCTTTAAAAGAATCTGGAATAGAATGTTCAGTAAATATTCGTTTCCATAGGCCTAGACCATTTCTTAATCCCCCAGCTTCTGGTAATACCTTAATAAATGTAACAAGTACAAACGTTCTTAAAACTTGAACTGCCTTCCATATTGGTCCCCCCAATTTTAATTTTCCTTTAATAAAATTATAAACTGGTTCCATCCACATAGAAAATATTATAAACAGACCATTTAAACCGCCCCATACAATATATCCCCAATTTGCTCCATGCCATAATCCAGTAGTTAACCAAACAGCAACTAATGCAATACTAGCAGGTAAGTTTTTACCAACAAATTTACCAAATTTTTGAGAGACTTTTTTTCCTAAATTAGTATTCCATTTGGAAACTGCAATAGGATAATATATATATGTTTTAAACCAATTACCTAAGCTAATATGCCATCTACGCCAATATTCGGCAATTGACTTTGAAAAATATGGTCGTTCAAAGTTCTCAGTTAATTCAATTCCCATTATTTGACAAAAACCACACACTATATCCATGTACCCCGAAAAGTCTGCATATATTTGAATACTATAAAAAAATATACCTATTAATACTGTTACACCAGCATATTCATTGTAATTCAAAAAAACAGAGTTAACATATGATGATAATAAATCTGCAATGGCAATTTTTTTAAAAAATCCCCATATCATTCTTTGTACACCATATACCCAATTATTATAATCAAATTTATGATGTGAAAATAATTGTGTTGATAGTTGATTATAATTACTTATCGGCCCTTGTGTTATTTGAGGAAAGAATGACGTAAATAATAACATTTTCAAAGGATTTTTGCAGGCATCAGTTTTTTCCCAATATACATCAATTAAATATCCCATTGTTTGAAATGTATAAAAAGAAATACCAAGTGGTATTATTAATGATAAACTATTAATTTTTATTTCTCCACCAAATATATTGATTAATGAGTTTATTTGTTCAATTGCAAAATTAGCATATTTAAAAAGACAAAGTATTCCAAAATTTAACAGTAATGTTCCAATTAAGATTAACTTTTTTTTATTCTTAGACTTACTTTTTATTATTTTTTTATCTTCAATATCGAGTGCAGGATTCTCTTTTATGTATATTTTTGTTTTTTGACCAACTTTTTCTATCCATAATGCACTTAACCACGTTGAAAAGGCAGTAATGATTATGTAAATAGAATTATTAATTCCTGATAAGAAATAAAAAAACAAGCTAAATACTAACAATACTATCCATTGACATTTTTTGGGAAGAAAAAAATAACATAATAGTAATATGATGCAAAACAAAATAAATTTAATTGATATTAGAGACATAATTATTCCTCATTTGATATTTTTTGAATCATATTCCACATAGCTTCTACGCTATTAAAGTTTTCTGGAATTAAATATTTTGGACTTATTATTATATCAAATGTTTCAGATATTTCTGCCACTAAATTTACAATGCTAAAAGAGTCTAAAACCTTTCCATCGATTAATTTTTTTTCATTTTCATAATCAATATTTGGATTAATCTCCATTAAAATTTCCATAAGTTTTTCCATAGTTTTACTTCCTTTCTATTAAACTTTCTTTCAGTTCTTGACGATTTATTTTTCCATTTGCATTTAATGGAAGTTTTTCATATATTTTAACCTTACTAGGTATCATGTAATCAGCCAATTTATCTTTTAATAACTCTCTTATTTCTTGCGATGTTAAATCAGCATTCAATTCACAAAATAAGGTTATCATTTCCCTTCTTTCATCATATAAACAACAACACCTATTAATTTCTGGAAGTTTGTCGCATACTGCTTCTATTTCTCCTAATTCTATTCTTCTCCCCATATGTTTGATTTGAAAATCTTTTCTTGAAACGAAACATATATTGTAATTTTTATCATAACGTGCTAAATCTCCAGATTGAAAAACTCTTTTACCATTTTCTTCGATGAAAACAGATGATGTTTTTTCTTTATCGTGATAATATTCTAATGCAAGCGCTGGACTACTAATATATATCTCACCAACAATATCAGGTTCAGTAATAACTTTATCATTATCTCTTAATGTTATTTCACAGTTTGGCAGAGCTTTTCCCATTGGCAGCACATTTATATTTTCTATATTATCTTTAATTTCATAATAGCAACAAACACCTGCAATTTCCGTTGAACCATAAAGATTAACAAATTTAGCAGTTGGTAAGTTTTCAATCCATTTACTTAAGTGTTTTATAGGAAATACTTCACCAACAAAAAATATTTTTCTTAGATACAGTGGCTTTTCTTCTATAAAAATATTTAGCTTAGAAATCAAACAAAATATTGATGGAACCCAACAAATCCAATTGATTTTACGTTCGTTTATGTAATTAATTAGTCCTACAGGCAAAATAAATTTTTGACTAGGTATTATTTCTAAAGTAGCGCCATTATAAATAGATAAGTATAAATCTTTTGCAGCGGCATCAAAAAATAATGGTGCTTGATTTCCGATGATTGTATCATTTTCAAATGGAAAAAGTTTACTGAAGGCTTCTAAAAAACTAATCATTCCATTATGACTTTTTAAAACACCTTTTGGTTGGCCTGTTGATCCAGATGTATATATCATATATAACGGTTCATCGCCATTTAATGGAGAAAATTCAGAGTCATTATTATTTATTTCTTGTGTAGAGTAAAAATCAACATCTAAATTTGAATCTTTTAATATATTAATATCTTCTTTACTGCCTAGTACTGCAACAGGCTTGGCATCTTCAAATATTGCTTTGATTTTTTCTTTAGGCAAGGTTGGATCTAACGGAATATAAAAATTACCACTACCTATAACTCCTAAAATTTGTGCAACAGTTTCTGTACTTCTTCCTGCAAAAATAACAATTGGATTTCTATTTTTGTATTTTACCAATAGACCATTTATGGATTTAACTTTATCAAATAATTCTTTATATGTATATTTTGATGTATCATCCGCAATAGCTATTTTATTAGGATATTTTTCAACCGCTGATAAAAACACTTCCCAAATTGATTTCATAAGAATTCACTCCTAACATCATAATTTTACAACAAAAGGTGTTTTAAAGCAAGTTATTTATTTATAAAAGGCTTTATATTGCATCTACTTTTCCATTGATAAAAAATATATATTAAAATTTATAGAAATTTCTTTATAATTGGAATTTTACGTAACAAATAAGTTATTAAACCTGTTGTGATAAAGACTGTTATTTGAAGAGTATACGTACCTATGTAAGGATTAAAAGCAAATATTTTTTGCATAATTGACATATAAAAAAATCTGTCAATTACTGGATAATGAAACAAAAATATTCCGAATGTGCATAAACTTAGTTCATTAATAACTTTTTCACATTTTATATTTTTATTTTCAAAATAGTGCTTAATAATATAGAAAAGACATAAGGCTTCAACTATTGCAAAGAAACTATTATAAGTTCCAAATTTGTAATCAAATGCTCCAGTTTTAGTGAACGGAACATAAACGCTAAATACAAAACTTATTAATGTTATTATCAATGTAATAATTGATGCTATAAATATTTTTTTATTTTTCTTTATGTTACTAATATAATATCCAGATACAAATAATCCTATAGTTTCTGGAATACAACTCTCAAAAAAATAACTACTTATTTCAATTTTTGTATAATAAGATACCATTTTTAAAAATGTTGGAATAATTAATGTTAAAATTATAAAATAAATATTGTCTTTATTATCAAAATTATCAACCATTTTTTTAATAAATGGAGTCAATAAATATAATGCTATTAACATGTATAAATACCAATAAGGCCCTAAAATTCTATCTTTTAAAAATGCTTTACTAAAATTAAAAATATTATAATCTCCTGAATGATGAACATAACTTATAAGTGAAATAATTATTAATGGTACGGCAAATCTAAATATTTTTTTCAACATGTCTTTATATGTTGTTTTTCGTTTTAAGAAAACTGCTCCACTAGCCATTATAAATGCTGGTACTGCCAACTTACAAAAAGCAAAATTAATTGAATAAAAAATATGAGATGTCGTTGTATTGGTAAATTTGAATATATATAATCCTGAATGATTTACAATAACTAAAAAACACGCAATTATTTTAATAATGTCTAACCAAATAACTCTTTTTTTCATGCTGCTACTCCTATTTTACTTATTTATTTCTTGCTCTAAATTTTCTATAAATTTTTTTGTATTGCTAACAAACTTTTTAGGTTTAAAATCTTTTATATTTTTTAATACATCATTTAAAGATGTGTCCTCATCTATTTTTAAGATATATCCCTCAGTATAAAAAACATCTACTAATTCTACTTGATGGTCATCAACATGTTCCCCAAACTTTGATAACCTAGCACATGCTATTACTTTCTTATCTTTTTTTAGGGGCATAACAATTGACCCAGTGCCAGCATGAGTAATTACTAAATCACTTTTGTCAATGTACTTTTCCATTTCATCATAGCTTATAAAATCAAATATTTTCATTCTTTTTGATTCATACTTTGTATATCCCGCTTGTACAATAATTTCACCTTTTAAATCACTTTTTTCTATGTAGTCTAAAAGTCTTGTGAATTCTTGGTGTTGAGTTCCTAATGTTACTAAAGTCATTAATAAATACCTCCCCAATATTTAGCTTTTGGATAATACTTTAACATACTTTCCCATTGAACTACAAATGTAGTATAGGCATGTAATTTATAAATACATTTACCTGTTATAGTCGGAGAATTATTTTTAGCAAATGATTCTATGAAAATTACTTTTTTACCAAACAATTTTCCTAAACAACACATAGCTGCAGCTGTATTTGCTCCGGTTGTAACTATTACATCTGGATGATATTTGATAAGATAAAATAATGACTTGAAGCAATTTCCAATTAATATAAATGGATATAATAATTTTTGATTTCTAGATCCATATGTTAAATATGCCATATTATACTTATCTTTCATTGATTTAGTCACATCAGTCTTTTCAGTAATTAAAACATATTCATAATTTTCAAAAATAGATTTTAACTCTAGCAGTTGAGTTAAATGACCTCCAACACTTGAAATAAACATTACTCTTTTCATTACCAATATTTTCTCCATTCATAATCATATTTTTCTGGTTTTAATAAGTCATATCCACTACCATCTGTAAAAGTTAGTTCACCGAAATATATTTTGCCTCCGACTTCATATAAATCTACTCTTACATAGTCAAAGTCTTCTGATAATTTTCTTGAAATATCTAACATTTTTTGTAAGTTTTTAGGCTTTTTGAATAAGTCTTTATCTTCTTCGTTCATTTCATTACCATAAGGTTCTATTTGCCAATCCTCTGTTAAATAAGCCCTACAATGATTATTTGTATATCTACCAATATCCATTTGAATAATAATTTTTGTATTACCATCTTTTTGTTTAAAGCAGAAAAATTTATAGTCATTTGGTACCATGTCTGGTGTTCCCATGTATTTTTCAGCAATTATATATGGCTCTATTTCATTATAAAATAGCTCAAATGTTCTATAACCAAATTTATATTTAATATACTTATTCATTGTTTTAGCTATTTTTTCTAAGTCTTCTGTTTTCTTATCTTTAACAATAATATTAGTTTTTGATGCATTGTTTGTTTTTAAAACAAATTTATTTGGTAATTTTTCTAAATCTTCTTTTGTTATTGTTTTTTTGGCAAAATATAAAGGAATTAAATATTCTTCACCGATTTTTTCTTTAACATAATCTCTAACTTTATACTTATCTGCACATAAAACATATAAAGGATTTTCTTTATAGTTTAATTTTCTTACTTGAATTCTTTCACTATATCTCTCTGGATTATCTAAATGTAGTTTATGCTTTGTTTTAATACGATAATATATTTCAAGTGACTTTCTTAAGCCAAATATTTTAAGCATTGTTTTACCTATTACTTCTTTTGTTCTGTCTAACATATTTAAACCTCCTCTATTAAGTTGTCTATTGTTTTTGTAATTTTATCATTAAATTTTTTACAATCTAACTTTTTTTTACATTGATATCCTTTATCAAGAAATTTTTTCATTCCTTGATAGACCCCATTCTCACTGTTTTCACATAATATTCCATAACCGTCAATAATATCTTTAGCATCTGCTACATCAGTTGTAATAAGGGGTATTTCTAATACTCTGGCTTCGTTTAACACAATTCCATAACCCTCATAACAAGATGAAAATACAAATGCGTCTGATATTTTAAAATATGGATATGGATTACTTTTTAATCCAGTAAAAATTATATTGTTTATTTTTAAATCATGAGTTAATTTCTTATAATTTTCAGTGTCAGTTCCTTCACCTACTAAAATTACTCTAAACTTATATCCTTCCTTATTTAATTTATTTGTGGAATTAATAATTCTTGTTATACATTTTGTCTCTTCATCATGTCTAGCAACATTTATAAATGTTGTAATTTTTTCTTTTTTCACATCAGTTATTTTTTCTTTACTCTTTTTTAAAATATTATCATAATCAATATAGTTATTTGCTACGACTACATGACCAGTATAATTAGGTATTAATTCTAAAAATGATTTTTTAGTGCAATTTGAAACACATACAATTTTAGGAAATTTTTCAAATTTCATATTTTTCATTAATCTTGTTAATTCTTTTTGTGTTCTAGACTTCTTTAATTCTGTATGTATAAAAGCAATTGAGTTCAAACTTTCTTTACGTGTTATTTTAGCAAGGATTCCGTGTTGATGAGAATAACAAATAGAACAATAATATTTTTTTGCAAAAATTAATCTTTTTATTAATCTTAATCCTGTTATTAACTTTCCAAATATATTCCATTTACCTTTATATACCAAATCTATCTTAACATCTTTAGGTACTAAATCTAGATAATTTTTAGGAACATTATATACAAGCATTAGTGTAACATCATATTTTTCTACGATATCACTATTGTTAAGTAAATCAACAAGAGCTTTTTCCATGCCCCCAATTGATAATTTTGACATATTAATTTTTAGCTTTTTCTTTTCCATTTTTCCTCCTCTTCTAGGAACTATTTTTTTCTAGGTGCCTCATTATTACTCTTTAACTCTTCACTAAATAAAAGTGCTAGAATTAAGGAAATATATGTTGAAACAGCTGGGGCAAATAAGACATGTCCTGCAATATGGGCTCCTGCAAAGGTTAAAAGAGTTGCCCCCAATAAAATATTATTTCGATTTAATATTTTAGATATTTTCTTTATTCTTTTAAAACCTAAATATAATAACATTGATACTGCTGGTAATAATGTTAGAATAAAACCTACATATCCATATTCATAAAGTAAATCGTAGTAATCTCTTTCGATAATCTTTTCTTTACCATTTGTAATTGCATATGATGAGTAACCTAATCCAAATATATTTGCTTTTAATTCCTTTTTAATTAAGTTATCTTTGTCTTTTTTAAATGAGTCTCTTCCATTTAATATTTTCGAAACTTTATCATCTTTATCTAACCCTTTGCTGCCATTTATTTTTTTTTCAACGCTTGACTTTATATCTTCAACATTTGTAGTTTTAGAATCAATTGGTATTTTACAGTAAAAACCAAAATCTTTAAAAAGCATATAATTATTAAAACATACGGGAGTTGATGGTGTTAAAAGAATTACCATTATTTCCATTAACACACACATAATTGTTCCTTGAACTTGTTCTTTTTTTCTCTTAATAATTAATGATAAGGCTTCAATAATAAGCATTAATGTTGTTATTACGATGACACCTAAAAAACTTGCTTTTGTGCCAATTGACAAACAAGTATATAATATCATAATTAAACTTACTGTACTTAAGAATGAAAACTTAGTTTCAAAAAAAATATATAAAGTTACAGCATATAGTAATACGCAAATTATTCCAATTTCGTTAGCTGAATAAAACCATCCCATGAAACCTCTTGTACAAGTAGCACCATATGAACAAACTTCACTACCTGTTAGTTTAGCGATTATTGTAACCGTAGATATTATTATGGTATTTATGTTTAAAGTGTTTGCTGTAATAAATTTTTTAGTATCAATTATATATTTTATAAAGAATAGTAGCATTATTGGAAAATATAACAATTTAATAATGTTTTTTAAATCCATAAAAATATAAGTTTTATCAAAATTTATAGCTAAATTAACAACGGCAAAAATTCCTAGGGTTATTAGATAACATATCGATATCTTTTTTATCTTATTACTTTTTGAAAACAATAAATATATTAAAGCATAAACTAATAATATTAATCTAAGTAAACTACCTAAACTTGCTATATTAAAAATTTCTTTACTGAAATAAGTTCCTATATCTATTATGGGTTGAGCAATAACAATTCCAGTTAAAACTGGAATTGAATATAAAATATTAAATAATTTATTTAATTTATTTTTCATTTTGTACCTCTTTACTTGTAACAATAATAAAACATTGTATTGTTAATCTCTGCTAAAAACATCTCTTGTATATAAAATGTCTTTTACATCATCTAATTGATTATCAATACGATTTACAACTATTACATCACTCATTTTTTTGAATTCATTTAAATCGTGAATCACATCAAAGTTTTCAAATTTATCTTCTTTTATTGTTGGTTCAAATATTATTATTTTTACATTACTTTCATTTAAATGTTTGATAACACTTTGAATTGCACTAGCTCTAAAATTATCGGAATTACTTTTCATAATTAATCTATAAATACCAACTGTTTTAGGATTCTTCTTAAGAATCATGTCTGCTACATGTTTTTTTCTAGTGGCATTTGATTCGATTATCGCTTTAATCATATTTTGTGGAACATCTTTAAAATTAGCTAGTAATTGTTTAGTATCTTTAGGCAAACAATATCCCCCATAACCAAAAGATGGATTATTATAATGATCTCCTATTCTTGGATCTAGGCAAACGCCATCTATAATATCTTTTGTATTTAAGTTTTTCATTTCTGCATAAGTATCTAACTCATTAAAATATGTTACTCTTAATGCTAAGTAAGTATTAGCAAATAATTTAACAGCTTCTGCTTCAGTTGAATCCATATATTTAATTACAACATCTTTTTTGTAGCAAGAATCTTTTAATAAATTTGCAAACTCTTCTGCCCTTTTACTTTTTTCACCTACTATTATTCGAGATGGATATAAATTGTCATATAAAGCATGTCCTTCTCTTAAAAATTCTGGACTAAACATAATATTATCGATTTGGTATTTTTTCTTCATTTCTTTAATAAAACCAACTGGTACTGTAGATTTTACAACCATCGTGGTATCTAAACCTAAACCTTTTACTTTTTTTATTATGTCTTCTACTGATGATGTATCAAAAAAGTTCTTTTCTTCATCGTAGTTCGTTGGTGTACTAATTATGATAAATTTTGCCCCTTCAAAAGCATCCTTATAATCTAAGGTTGCCCTTAAGTTTAATTTTTTTTCTTCAAAGAATTCGATTATTTCCTTATCGTTTATCGGTGAAATTCTATCATTTATCATTTTTACTTTTTCTTCTAAAATGTCTAATGCTACTACCTCATTTTTTTGACTTAACAAAGTAGCCAAGGATAATCCAACATATCCTGTGCCTGCAACTGCTATTTTCATAAATATAAACCTCATTTCTACCTTATATCGTGTGAGTTCATTATAACATCTTTAATTATAATAATCAACTTAATTAGCTTAAAATTATTGTAAATATTAACTCGTTAAGCAGCTTTCTTTTGTTTTCCTTTTATGAATTTTTTTAATAAATATTTGACTCTTTCCATAAATACTAGTTCTTTAACAAAATAAAAATAAATGTAATTAATAATTGTGCTTATTCCAAAAATTAAAGCTCCCTTTAAAAACCATATTACTAATGAATTTGTAGGAATTAAGCCTTCCAAATAATAAATTATAATAAAGTTAATGACTAACCCAATTGAATACTTAAAAAACTTAAGAAAATAATTAATTAATTTATCATCAATTATTTTTTTATAAATAATTTTTGGAAAAACAAATATAACACCCACAAAGGTTGAGATAAATGTTGCGAATAATACTCCTGATATTCCACATTTCTTAACTAAAAGCATTGATAATACTAAACATAATATTGCTTGAAATATAGAACTTTTTTTAATACTGTTAAAATTGCCAGATGCCTTAACATAAGATTCTAATGGAATTTTAATTATATTTAAATATAAAATTGCTACGAACAGTAAACAAACAATATTGTTTGCTGTATAATTTTCTCCATACCATAAAGAAATAAATGGTGTTAATGTAAAATATAAAGCAACAAACAAAATATTTCCCATGAAGAATAATAATGAATTTAATTCATCGAAAACATCTTTAGCTTTTTCTTTGGCTGATACTAACATATTTCCTACACTAGGAAATAACGCTGAATTAAGTCTTTGTATCATTAGTTTTATCATTGTAACTATTTGATTGTAAGCACTAAAAATTGTTACATAAGTTAATCCTAAATATTTAGATACAAAAATTAAATTGGAATTTTCTAACACCAAATTACTTATTTTATTAACAATTAAGTTATTAGCATCTTTTTTAAAACTGTCATCTATTTTATCAGGTTTAGCCAGATATTTATGTTCTTTTTTAGATATTGTGTATAATACAACATTTCTTAATATACTTAATATTACAAATGAAATAAGTATAGTTAATAGTTTTCCACCTAAACGTGCAATTACTATTGCTGCTACACTTTCTAATATTGATAAACTATGATTTAGATTACTTGATTTATATAGTTTTTGTTCAGATTCAAACAAAAAGGCATGGCTAGTTGTAAAATATGATACTGCACTAGCTATAATATATAATATAAAACATATTTTTATATATAATGAATCTATCCTAGTTTCTTTAATGAAAAACATAATTTCAAAAGATATTAAAAAACCAAGGAGGATTACAATAATACCTATTTTATTAAAATATCTTCTGGATGCTTCCATTATACTATTAATTTTATCATAGTTTTTTTCATTTACTGGCTTAAATAGACGAAATGTTACACTAGCACCTACACCACCATCGACAATAGATAAATATAAATAGATTTGATAAAACAACTGGTAGATACCAACATATTCATCACCTAAATATTGTAATAATAATTTTGTTTTAATAAGACCTAAAATTGCTATAATTGTTGTAAAAAATATGCCATATAAAAATGTTTTTAATGTACTTTTAGTTCTCAAAATTTCACCTTCTATTATAATTTTAAATATTTTGCTAATCTTTCTGATGATTTGTCATCTAAATACTTGTTGAATTTTTTCTTCATTTGATTTCTTTGTTTCTTATAAATATCATTGTTTTTGGCAATATTATCTATAAATGTATATAAATCTTCAATATTTTTTATCTTCTCACCAGCCATGTAGTCTTCGATGTTGTCAAATACAAAACCTTTCTTTTTTTTGTATTCTTCAAAATCATCTGTTGTAAATCCAATAATGTTATCTAGTAATAAATAATCATAATATACACCAGAATAATCCGTTATTAAAGCATTAGTTATTTTAAATAATTCTGTTAATTCTATATTTTTTTCAATTAAATATGAGTCTGTTAATATCTTAATATTTGATAAACTTGTTGCTTTAAAAAGTGTTGTATCTTGATGGGGATGAAGTTTAAAAAGTATTACACTGTTGTTTTTCTTCAAATATTCATTTAATTTTAATAATTCTTCTTCACTATATATAACTGGAAGCCCTAGTGGAAAGCTAAAAGATGAATCATTCCTATCAGATGTATCTGCTTTTCTAAATGTTGGTAACCATAAAATTACTTTATCATATGAACTAAATTCTTTCACTTTTTCTATAGATTTAGTTTTTTTAAAAATTATATCATTTCTTGGATTTCCTACGCAAATAAATTTTTCTTTTGGTAAATGTAATTGGTCACTCATCATATCAATACAAAAATCAGATCCCACTAGATAAATATCTATATCTTTAGGAACAACATTTAAATCTTTTATATTTTTTAATGGTGTTCCGTGATTTAAATTTATTGAAATGGTTTTGTTATTTAGTTTATGTAATTGACGATTACTAGCAATTAAAAATTTTGCATTTTTTGCAATGTAAAAGTATTTAATCCATTGAAAAAAAGTCTTTTTTGTTCCACATTTCCACATTGTAACAAATTTTACATTTTTGCATTCTTTATTTTTAAAGTTATTTTTATTATTTACAAACCAATATATTTTATACTTTTCATTATATTTCTTTTCTATTAAATATTCATAAAAAGCTCTTGAATTATCTGAATAATCCGCATTACTTTCAAATATTATAATATTTTTAATCTTAAAAATAGACATTATTTTTTTTATAAGATTTCTAATTTTATCTTTCATTTTTATTCACTCCTAGGTATTTATTTTGTTTTTTTAAAATTTTACTATTAATATCTTCTAGAAAGATTTTATAATAATTAACTTAATCATCTTTCTTTGTATTACTATTATAAACTATTTTTAATAATAATAAAAGTAAAAACAGGTTTATCACCTGTTTTTACGTAAATATTAGAACATAATGTACTTTTATGCTTTTACTAAATATTCCATTTCATTATGGTTTTAAAGTTGTTACTTAAATCATTTTGAAAAGCTTTATGTATATCTTCAACTTTTTTTACTTCTATTTCATCAGATATAATCGTACTTAAATATTGTGCAACATCATCATTTTCTTCGATAAACTTTATTGCGGCATCAAAATCTTCATAACCACTTCTACTATTACCTAGTAAAGATAGTCCCTTTTCAAGAACCATTCTTGTGTTAATTGGAACATTATTTTCACTAACACCCAATAAGGCAATACTTCCTTGTGGGTTAATTACATCAATTATTTGATTTATAGCATCTTCAGCTTTAGAACCTCCGACACATTCAAATGCATGATCTACTGCCATATCTTCTGGAATTTCTGAAATTTGATAAGTTTCATCTGCAAATTGAAAATAATGAAGTTTATCATATCTATTTCCAAATATTATTATTTTAGCATTAGGAAATGTTTTTTTTAAAACAAGGGCCGTAACAAATCCAACACTTCCGTCACCCCATACACCTATGGTTTGTTTTTTCAAATGACTATATCCTTCAAAGTGTTCAAGAGCATTCATCGCTACACTTAATAATTCTAATAAAACGGCAATTCTATCTTCTATTTTTGTATATTTAATAACTCTAGTTCTTTCAATATCTATGACGCTTTGCATAAATCCATCACAACCACTTGATTTAAACAAACTGCTTCTTAAATAATTTTCTTTAATAAAAGTATCTGTTTCTCTTGGTGTGTTTGGTATTAAAACAACTGTATCTCCTGGTTTAAATTCTTTTTTTGGATCAAAAACTACTTTACCAACACACTCATGAATTAATGCCATTGGTAGTTTTTTTGCAAGAATTTCCGGTGCTCTTTTCCCTTGGTAATATCTTTGGTCCGCTGCACAAATTGATAGATATGTAGGCCTTACAAGTATATTATCTTTTGGAAGTGTTAGGTCTACAAAATCAGTTCTAATTTGTCTAGGAGAAAATAGTCTATAAGATTGTACTATCATTTTTCATCCTTCTCCATTAATATTGCTTTGGCTATCTTAAGGTCATACAAAGTTGTAAGTTTTATATTGTATACTTCTCCATCGACTAATCCAACTGATTCACCTTTTAATGAAAATATTTTACAGCCATCTGTTAATATCTCTTTTTCTTTTACCGTTAATGAATTAAATAAGGCTATTAATTTCTTAATGTTAAAAGTTTGAGGTGTTTGTCCTTGAAAACATTCTTTTCTGTTAGGTATATCACTTATTATTTTACCGTCTTTTGAATATACAATAGTGTCTGTTGCAGAAACAACTGTGTCAATTGCAGCATACTTTTTTGATAATTTAATATTGTCATCAAGTATTCTCTGATTAACAAAAGGTCTAACTGCATCATGAGTAACAATTATATCTTTGTCTGTTAAACCATATTTTTCTTCAATTAACTTACAACCATTCATAATTGTTTCATTTCTGGTTGATCCTCCAACTGCTATATCCACTCTATTAGTATCAATATTATATTTTTCTAATAAATCTTCTGTATAACTAACCCACTCTTTAGGGCAACAAACAATTATTTTAGAAAAAGATTGATTAATCAAAAATTGTTCAATTGTGTGAATAATAATTGGTCTATCTCCTAACATTAAATATTGTTTAGGCATTTCGGTATTGCCCATTCTAGTACCGGAACCTCCAGCTAAAATTTCTCCATAAATCATATTTTTACCTCCATAATTTTTTAACTTTTGCATAACAATTATAACATGATGTAAGATGAATGTGCAACACAACCTTACTAAAATAATATTTAAAAAATGTTATTTATTTTCATTAAGTAAAAGTTTATATACTCTTTTTAATATCTTATCAAATAGACATGTTAATATAAATGTTGTAATTACAGAAACTATAAAATATATATATACATTATAATCTTTAACACCAATGTATTCATAAATTGTATATGAAAGTCTTTGAAGTATGTAAATATTATAGGTGTTTTTACCAAACCAAAATAGTACCCTGTTTCCTATGTGGATCTTTAAAGTAAGAATGACAATTAAAAGAATAAAAGCAACTGATATTATTTCATATGTAAAATAATTATGATTATTTATTGTTGCAAGACCAAATATTATAATTAATAATATTAGTGATAAAATATAATGATATTTGTTTTTCAAAAAATTTAAGATGGTATCTTTAAAATAAGAGAAGAACATCCCTGCATTAAAGCATAAAATTGTATTTACCCACCATGCATTACCAACGAATTTCATTACTAATACCATATAACAAAAAGACAAAATTAAACATGAAAGTAAAGCACTTATGTTATCTTTTTTAAATATTTTAAATGATATTAATATTGAAAAATACATACAAAATGTAGCAAAAATAAACCAATTACTATTACCGATGGATGTAAAACCAATCGTTGATAATAAAATCGTTTTAATATCATAACTTTTACCAATAACGATATTTAAAATCATATATAAAACTAATGCTAAGAAAACAGAAACAAAAAGTTTAACAATTCTTTTTTTGAAAAAGCCATCCATATAATTTTTCTTATTCTTGATTGATTCATATATTCCGTAACCAGAATAAAACAAAAATGGTGTTACCATAAGTTGACCAATTTTAAAAAATAAATAATATATTTTATCAACTGCAATATCTGATGTTGCATATGAATTGAAATGACTAAATAACACTATAACAACAAAGATTCCATTTATCATCGTGGTTCTTTCTTTTGAAAGGGCATCACCATCAATTCCTTTTATATTTTGAAAATTGATTCCAATAAATGAAATCAATATAAAGATTATAAATATATATAGCATTTGTTTACCTCTTTTCTTATTTTATCCCAATTAATTGGTGATGTTTAAATAATATAATACATAAATATTTTATTTTTTCTTATGTTCGAATAATATATCTGTTCTAAGTATTATAAATAGTAAAAGAATCATTAATACAACATATATTGCTATTGCTATTTGATTATCTCCGAGTACATAAAGTATTGAAACGGCTGCAAATGTAATATCAATCGCATAAATAATTAATATACTGGCAACTGTACTATATTTCATTTTTAATAATTGGTGATGAAAATGTTCTTTGTCAGCTTCAGCAATACTTTGTCCTTTTAAAAGTCTTCTTAAAATAGCAAATAATGTATCAAATATTGGTATAGCGAGTACTACTATTGGGACTACTAATGATGTAAATGTTGTAACTTTGTAACCTAATAGGGCTATAACAGAAATCATAAAACCTAAAAATAAACTTCCTGTATCTCCCATAAATATTTTTGCTGGTGGAAAATTATGAAATAAAAATCCTAATGTTGCACCAAGCATGATTAATGACAATATAATATCTATTCCACCTATTTTATTAGTTATTAATGCTATTATGGCTATTGTTAAAAAATAAATAGCACTTATTCCACTTGATAAACCATCTAAACCATCAATTAAGTTTATAGCATTTGTAATTGCCACTATAAAAAATATCGCTAAAATATCATTTATAATCATTGGAAAATGAAATGATAATCCAAATACTGTTAATTCAGAGAATCCTAATTTGCCATATATTACAACAATTGCTGCTGCAACAATTTGAACTAAAAATTTATATTTAGCTGGAACTGAATTAATATCATCAAAAATTCCGACGATTATAAGAAGGAAGCTTCCTATTAAAATTGATATCATTTGCGTGCTTATTTGACCATATAAAATATAACCGAATAAGAATGCAATATAGATTGCTAATCCCCCAAGTCTTGGCATTGGAACCTTATGGACTTTTCTGGCATTTGGAACATCCATTGCTCCAATGTGTTTAGCAACTTTTTTTACTATAGGAACTAATAATACACTAACTAAAAAAGTTACAAAAACTATTAAAAAAACATTATGATTATTTACTACTAAATTCATATAACTTTACTCCTCGTACAATTATTATAACCTAATTTTGATAAAAATAAAAGCAATATATGTATGATAATAGCAAAAGACAAATAATTATTGTAAATCCATAAAGTTCATTTAATAATATTAGCCATAATTATTGACAAATTTTTTCATTTAGTGTAGTATTAAATTACCGGAGAGAAATCTTGTCAGGTCGATAGTTAGATTTTGATTATTTATAATTAAGCGTGCTATGTGTACGCCATGCTAACTGGGATTAAGCTACTTTAAGTAGCTTTTTTTCATGGAAGAATAATTTTATAATTAATAAAATTATCTAAAGCATAGTTAATATTTTCATTATTAGTTAGGGCATTTAATGCACCTCTTCGAATAGTTCCTGATATTAGGTCTGCTGCCTGAACTAAGTAACTTTTACCAGAATCTTGATATGAAATTTTAATATCTAGGTCATTAAATATAATTGGATTATATTTACATGCATAATTAAAATTACTTATACCATATTTAAGTTCTTCAACTAATCCATCATGTAAATTATAATAACCATTACTTTTAGTGGTTTGTTCATCAATATTTACCACCACTTTTAAGGGTTTATTTTCAGAAATATTATGTTTACTAATTTGATTATTTATAATTTCTTTAATCATCCTTCTTAATGAATAATCTATAAATCTTCCTTTGGCAGCTTTATTTTCAATAATATGATCATAAACATTTTGATTGTTTATAATTAGTCCCACAACAAAATACTTTTTTATGTAGTTCATAATTCTTCTTTTATCACTATTTTTTATATTAGTGTTTTTTATTTCCGGACATTTTTTATTACAAGTACTTTTATTTTTACAATATTTACATTTTATATCATTTATTATACTTCGGTATTGAGTTATAAATTTATCTTTTTCTTTCTTAGATAAAAATACTATACCACCATAAACACTTATTAACTCTTTTTTAGTTAATTTTCCTGAATCATCTAAATTTATATATATTTCTTGCATAGTACCTCCGCTAATTCTAAAATCTATTATAACACCGCATTCTTAAAATATATATATTGTTTACACCAATTATACAAAAAAATTAACACTTATAACAAGTGTTAATCAAATAACAATTTAACTGAAGCAGTAATATTTTCATCTGGATTTTGACTATCAAATCTAATCTTTTTTATCATTGCCGAATAATTAACATTATCTTTTAATAAATTTGCAACTTCTTTAGCATAATATCTTGGTACATAACCTAATTCAATAAGATTATTATCTACATTTGTTAATATTTTAACCGCAGGTTCGTCTTTATAATTTACAACTTCTAACCTTAAAACTGAGTCATTTTTAATTTTATCTTTATTCTCCATTAAATCTTTACTATATCTAGTTCCAGCTACTTCAAATTCTATTTTATTTTTATCAAAATCGGGTACAAACTCAAAATTATCGGTGATTAATCTTCCCTTTGTTTGCTTTAAAATTTCAAAATCTCCGGCATTATTTTCCAAATCATAATAATTTAATATTTCAATATAGTCTTCCCTTTTTTTGTTCGGTAATCTGCCAGAAATATTTGGAAATAAATTTTCAGATTTATACTCTTCTTCATAATTTGGAAATCCTGGATATGTTGTAAATTTTTTGTCTAATGCACTATTAAGTTCTGGATTTACATAATGAAATAAATACTCATTATCATTTTTAATTAATTCACCAATAGTATACCTTGTTCTTGAATCCGGATCTTTCCAAATTAATAATAATTTTTCCATATTACTCATCTCCTAATTTACTTAATAAAATATCTCTTCGTTTTTTAATGAAAATTATTATACATTTTTTATGTTTTTCTGACAAGTAGTTTTTTGGCATTGCATTTACAATATCTTCCACTTTTTTATCATTTAACTTTTTTAAATTTTTTATTATTTTTTTCATTTGGTCTGGATAAATGTTCAACAATTCATCAATCAATGCGAAGTGTTTATATTTTTTCCCATAATTATCATATATTAAGCTTGTGCTTTTTTGAATATATTTATTCATTTTTTCTGGGTAATGAAGCAATTCATCTAAATTGGTAGATTGATCTCTTAAAAGGCTACATCCATTATCGTAAATCGGGGATAGACTAACTTCATTTAGGCTTTTAGTAATTCCCCAGTTTTCTTCATGTCTATCTTGTTCCCCTATCAAACTATCAAACAGCATAATCTTTAAAAAATCATTAACCACTTGTTTGTTTTGTGCTTCTAAGAAATTCAACACATTTTTTAAATTGTGATACTCACTCCTGTCATTTCCCATTTTTCTGAGATAGAAGAGTGCATCACTATGAACCGTTCCTTTCTTCAAAAAATAATAGTTTAAAATACCTAAAGTACCATCTTTATCTATGGCTAATTCTATCTTTGCACATTTAAATTTTAAAACTTTAGCTATTTCATATGCTATTTTTTCAGATGCTAATTCGGTACAATTTAAATATTTATTATATTTTATCATGGCTTTACTTTTATCGCTATTCATAAAAACCATTTTTTTCGTTCTAGTTCCAGTTAAATTTCGAACATTTTCGTCAATTGTAAAATCTTTTTTTTCGCTATAAATTTTGTAATTTTTCATAATTTTTCTTTCATTGTTTTATCCATTTTTAGCATACCATATTTTTCAACTTGTTCAAAGTATTTTTAGTTAATTTCTTCAATTACATTTTTTTCGTCGACATTTTTCTTTATTTCTTTTTCAATTGGTTTTTGGTTCTTTTTCTTTCCAGACCTTTTTTTTGCTAATGCAATCATGATAATAATCATTAGAATAAATACTCCACTAAAACCAATAATTATATATGAATATAGTTCTATTTTTTTATTTAAATCTATTATATATTCATCATTATATTTTATTAAAGATTGCATTTTTTTATCATACATGTAGAATCCTTTATCACCAGTTTCTACATTGATGCCATAAATAATTACATAATCCGAATCTTTAGTATAATAGTATCCATCTACTTTTACACCATTAATTGTTATTGTATCTTTTTTGTAACCTTTAATTTCTTCGTTTGATGTTAATGGATAAATAGTTATTTTATTAACACCAATTTCATTATATTCTTGGTATTCATTTTTATCTTTATTATATATATATAATGAAATATTTCCTTCTTCATCTTTTAATCCCACCAACACTAAATTAGTATTATCATTTTTATAAGCAGGTATTTCAAAACCATTTATATTTATTGTGGTTTCTGTATAAAGACTTGCAGCTGGTAGATTTTCTTTAATTTTTACTACAGTATAATTTTTACCATTTACTGTTACATTTATAGGATTTTCATCTTTTACTTCAACATTTATTACATATGTTTTTTCTGCTCCGCTTTGAGCTCTAACAACAACGGAAAATTTATTAGCACCTGGATTAACTGCTTGTGTTCCAATTCCATTTACTGATGCTCTTTTATCTTGCACAGTTGCTTTAATATTTACTTCTTTAGTATTTTCTGGTACCACTACAGAATATTCTAATATATCTGTTTTAAATTCTGGAGTTAAAGTAAATCCTTCAACTTCTAGGGCACTTAAATTATTATTTTTTGAATAACTTGCTTCTAATTCAGCCTGGGTTATTATTCTTATTTGTTTGGTATTTGCGGATAGGCTTAAAGCACTTAAGTCGCTTGATACATATGCTCTATATCCATCAACAGATAACTTTGTAGTTCCACTTTTTAATGTTTTAAATGTAAACGTGTAAGTTTTTTTCAAAACTCCAGGATCTTCAGCATAATCAATCATAAAAGTTCCACCATCTCTAGCTGTACTATTTGTTAATTGTAGATAACTTTTATCATAATTTAATGACATTTGCCAACTTCCCATTTTAGTTCCGCTGGAAATTGTAACTGTTACTGTAACTTTATTTCCTACGACCACAGTTGATGAAGATGCAATATTTATACTTCCACTTGCAGCATTAACTATACATGGAAATAATAAACCAATTAACATTGCCATAAAAATTTTTTTTATTCTTTTCACTTAAATCTCTCCTTTATTGAATTATTTGGTATGATCCAGAAATATTTTTTACTATTTGTAAAACATCTAAGGCATTTATTTCATTATCACCTGATGTATCTGCAGCTTCTTTATAAGCTCCTTCTAAAGTATATGAACCAGAAATATATTTTACAACTTGTAGTAAATCTAGGGCATTTATTTCACCATCACCTGATGTATCACCTTTTATAATTACTTCAAGTACTTCGGTAGAACTTTGATTATTTATTGATACTTTATATCCAGTTTTCATAATTCCACTTGTTACATAATTTCCATCTTTATCAGATATATTTACTGTAGCATTACCTGCAACTGATTCTAAATCACTTTTTACATCCTTTACTTCTGTACCAACTGCTATATTTGAGATATATTTTGATGTATATCTATAACCACTTGATGTAACAATTGTACTTATTGGTATTGTACTTGGTTTAGAATCATTATCTTCGGGATTATCTACTGCACCACTACCACTATTAGTAATTGTGGCGTTCATATTATTAAATACGGGAACCTTAAATATTAAATTTAAATCTAACAAATTATTTTTTTCATAGGCACTAAATGCTGTACTTGATTCGCTCATTGCACCAGAAACATTTGTCATATATTGGTGGGATGCAATATTTTCAAGTTTATTAACATCAAATTTTTGAAAATATCCAGTGTATTGCCCTTTTTGAATATAACCTTTTGAAAATTGTTCTATCCCTCCATTAATGGCAACATCTACACCTTTCCAACCAGACTTATAAGCATAATTCAATCCACAATAAGTTGTTCCTTTTTTGGCTACACATGCATCTGTTACTCCAAAATTAAAGAAGTTAAAATAACCATAATAAAGATTTTCTAATTCGCCGTATATTCCTTTATATAAATTTTCAAGACTTGTGCCTACGCCTAGTTCAACCCGCATTTTAGATGCTATTGATATCGGACTTGCTTTATCAATGCTTCCTGCAATAATTAAGTCTTTTAAACTATTTCCTATACTTGTATGATATTCATTAAATGCTGTACCGGTAAGAATTGTTTCAACAGCTTTTGGGTAATTATCTTTTAAATTTCCATCATATGATTGGTCTAAAAATTGAAAAACATATTTTTCAGTAAACGCATTTCTTGGATCCATATAATAAGCTATAGCTATTTTAGAAGGTGCTACATAACCTCCAGGTGATGTTTTGTTACATGTATCATCAAAAAATTCATCATCATATATTGTTTTAGAAATAAAGTTCTTTCCACATTCACTTTCTTTTTCTACTACACTATCCCAATTTAATTCTATTTTAACGGGTTGAAATGTCCATGATGGATTTTTTTCTTTCAAACTACATATTCCTCCCCAGTAACTCGAAGGAAATCCAGCTTCACTTAGAGTTTTTTCACATTCTGTTGTGGGTTTTTCTGTATCAGTACTATAGGATATTACAAGTTCAACATCATCACTACATACATAGCCATCAACATTAGTATAATATGTCATATGATACCAACCACCATTACATCTTTTATGATTGTTAATATCATCATACATTTTATCATCTTTTAAAACATAATAATCATTTCTGTAAAGCAAACCAATTCTTGTTCCATCAGTTCCTCCAGGGTCTTTTCTTAGATTTGTTTGATTATTTAAGATCTTTATTCTGTGTGTATAAGAACTCGCATTTACATTACTTATGTAAAAAAAGGACACTATAAAAATAATTAATGTTATTATTTTTTTCATATTTTGACCTCCTTCTACATTATTACCTTTATTATAACAAATTTTGTAAAATCACTCAAATTATTTACAGTATTTAAAGTAAATATATGTAAAATCACTATTATTTTTTACTTTTTTATATTATAATATATTTAATTTGAGTGGGTGATTATTTTGGAAAAGAATTTTGATAAAATTGATATAATTTTAATTGTTTTAATTTCATTATGTTTATTAATTATTATAGTTGGTGTAATGTGGATTATATTAAGTAAACTGGAAAAACTTGAAATTGAAAAAAATGGCTCTTCAAAACTGTCCTCAAATACTAAGTTTGATAAGATTATTGAAGCCCCAAAAGAAACTAAAAAAGTTTCAAAGAAAAATAATACTGCTAAAAAAACTACGAATAAAAATAGTACTGCAAAAAATAAAAATAATAATAAAAATACTAGTACAAAAAAGAAAACAAATAATCAAACAAAAAGAAAAAATGGCTATGTTAGCCCTAATAAAAGAAAGAAGAATATTAAAAAGAAATAAGGATTTATTGAAACTTAATCAATAAATCCTTTTATTATAGCATCACTTTTACTATTATCATTTTTATTTTCTGTACTTTTAGATGCATTATTGTTTGAATTATTATTTGTTGTTTTACTATTTACAACGTATATAGTTAAATTTGAAACTGTTGATAGTAATACATCTTTATGAACGCTTTGATCTGCGATTAGTCCAACAGATACTTTATTATTATAATGTTCATTTTCACTATCAACATATTTTATATCTAAAGTGATATTGTTATTTTTACAAAATTCTTGAGCTTCACTTACTGTTTTTCCTATAAAGTTTGGAAGTAAAGCTCCGGATTGCCCACTTCTTTTACCTTTTCCTGGACGATATATTTCGTAAGTTTCATTAACTGAAAAACTAAATGTTTTTATAGGTTCTTCTTTTTCTTTTCCTAATACTATATTAAACGCTTTCTTTATATCTTCTAGACTACTTTCATAATAACCTTGAGCTGATGTATTTCTTCCTTGAGATGGAACATATACATTTAAACTATATGTTTCTAATGTTGCTTTTTGAATATTTAATGAGTCTTTACCAGATAGTTTATTTCCTAAAACATTTTTAGCAACATTATATCCTGAAAGAATTGTATCAGTTTCCATATTTGTGGCAAGATTTTTACTTACGGCATTTAATATATCTTGAAATTCTTTAATACTATTAAAATGTAATACTTTATTTGCTAGAGCTTCTACGACTTGTTGTTGATGTTTTACTCTATCTAAATCACTACCAATATACATATGTCTACATCTTGCATATGCTAAAGCTTGTTCACCATTTAATACTTGACGTCCTGGGTCCATACAAACTAATTTATCTCCCCACGCTCTATCACTGTTTTGTTCACAAACTTTACCATTATATTTATTGGCCATATATGTTGGTGCTTCAACATCAACTTCAACTCCCCCGACAGCTTCAACTAAATCAACTACACCTTTAAAATTTATTTTAACATAGTAGTCAATATTAATATCTAAAAATTTATTTATTGTACTTATTACACAACCTGTTCCATATGCTGCAGATGAATTAATCTTAGCATATCTATTATTATTACATGCAATTGGTACATATGTGTCTCTTGGAATTGATAAAAGAACTGAACTTAGAGTTTTAGGATTAAATGACATAAGCATTAAGGTATCTCCATTAAAGGCAGCATTAGCATTAAGTCCATCGCCTTCGGAATCTACTCCTAGAAATAAAAATGTTAATGGTTCATTAAAATCTTTATCACTAACTAAGTTTAAATCCTCATTTTTCTTTTTTTCACTGTATTCGTAAATTACTTTTGTATCATTAAGAATATTTTCAAATCCTTCTTCATTTCTAAACAAAGTCTCAAAGTTTCCTGGCACAAATACTGCATCAATCTCTTTATTATATAAATCCAATAACAATTTAATATAATCTTCATATTCTACAATTTCATTTTTTAGTTTCTTATTTTTATATAATTTTGTTGATAATTCGTTATTATCTTTATCTCTTTTACTACTTATTAATCCTATTTTACTGTTATTATTAAATTCACTGTCTTTTAAAGTTAATAGATATGTATTATATGTTATCTTATCACTTTCTTGCATGTTATTTAAATTATTATAAACATAATTTATGTAGTATGAACCCACAAAAAAGATAAGTATAAATAATAAAGAAAATATTGTACTTATTATTACTCCCTTGTATTTTCTACAAAGTAAATTCAATAAATTTATAAATGCATATAAAATAAAATATATAATAAAAAATATTATTACTATAGTTCTTATCATTGTTTCTACGCCTGTTAGGCTTAATAAACTTTTAATAAATAATACTAGTCCCACTACATAGAAAACCATTACTAAATAATATAAAAATCTTAATGCTTTATTTGATTTTTTTAACTTTCTAACCATTTTATTCATTTACTGCACCTGCTTTATACTCAACAACATATAATTTCTTATCTTTTCTTATCATTGTTATCTTGGCATTTTTGTCATACCCTAGATCTTTATCATATGTCCAATTTAGCGTTACTACATAACTTGGTACTTCTTCTTCATTTATTTTAAATGTACTTTCTTCTTCATTTGTAATTTCTACATTATTTACTATGGACAATTTTTCTGTTCTTTTCCCATACGTATTATCTTCCATAAGTTTATAAATTGTATCTTCGACATTAGTCTTAAAGTTTTCTAAATTATCTGGATAAACGTATTCTAAACACGCTACATCATATTTATTTATTTTGTTATCCATAGTAAACAAATCTATAACAAATAGTTTTGCTAATACTTTTGCGTATTCTTTATAGTCTATTTCTCTTTCTTTTAATATATTTTTTAACTCTTGGTAATTGTCTTTCATAAGTTTAGTATCTCTTTCATCTAATGTATATGAAAAATCTACGATTGAGTCTATAACTTTAACATTATTTTTAACTTCATCTTTAGCAAAAAACAATTTAAATAATATTAATCCCACTATTACAATAATTACTAAAATTAATAATAGTAAAGGATATTTATATTTCTTCTTCATATTACTCTCCATTCATTTTTTTGTTGTCTAATAAGTTATACACTATAATATCATTAGATATTTCAAGCCTTTTTTCACCTATTTCACTTAGATTCTTTATATAATCTTCAGTAAAATTATCTTCTTTTAATACTTTATATTCACCTGTTGAATTATTATAGTAAACTTTATTTGTTAGGATATTTCCATTTGGATAAACTACAAGATTATCATCTTTAACTGTAAATATATCTTCTCCAATGTTGTATTTATTGTATATGCCATACATATTAAGTATTGTGGCTGCAACATTATACATACCCATAGTATAAGTAACTTTTCCTGTAAATATACTTTGTAAGTCTTGATCTTTTGTCCAAATTATAAATGGTGTTTTCTTATTTAATTCATGATCATAATAATCATATTCTACATAATTTGGATTTGCATCATCATATACTTCTCCAGTTTCTGGATTTAAGTTATATAAATAATTTATTTCACTACGAGATAATTTGGCCTCATGGTCTCCATAGAATACAAAAACTGTATTATTAAAATAATCAGATGATTTAATGTAACTAATAAATTCTCCGAGTGCTTTATCAGCGTAATTAGCGCTTTTTATGTATTCCCCTACTGCAGTGGAAGATAAATAATCTTTTGTTGCTTCAGTAGTACCTCCTGTTGCATTAGTTACTTGATAATGACTTGATAAGTCTATATCACTATGTTTACTCGCTAATTTAAATGGTGAATGATTTGATAATGTAATTATCGTTCCCATGTAGTTTCGGTTTTCTTTTTCAATATTTTCTAATATTGGCATTGCTTGTTTAAAGAATAGTTCATCATTAATTCCTAGATTAATAACATCATCTTCAGTAAAATCAAATGATTCTCTAAAATACATTTTTTCATAACCTAAAGATGGATGGGCTTTATTTCTATTCCACATACTAGCTAGATTTCCATGCATACTAAAGGTAAAATAGTTTTCTTCTTTTAAATATTTAGGAATTGTAAAATAATTACGATCATAATAACTTACAAATACTGTTCCACTTGATGCAGGCATTAATCCTGTTAATAAGGTAAACTCAGTATCACTACTTGTTCCTGTTGATACCTGTGGATAAAAGTTTGTAAAATGCATTCCTTCTTTAGCTAACTTATTTAAGTTTGGAGTTATTTCTCTACCATTAAATGAAAGGTCCATTAAGAAACTTTGCATACTTTCCATATGCACAAAAACAATGTTTTTTCCTTTTAATATTCCTGTATATTCATTTTTAGCAGTTACTTTTTTGCTATCAAAGTATTCATTAAAACTCTCTAAGGCTTTTTCTTGACCAAATAGACTACTTAGTTGAGGTCTTAAAAATTGGGCAAAGTCATTAAATTGATACATGATAATACCAAATCTTTCAACAATATATATTCTATTCCATTGTTTTGTAAGTCTACTGTAATCAGAATTTTTAGCAACACCGAAAGTGTAACCTAAAAAGATTACGCCAAGTAAAACTGTAGATACAACCATTTTTTTACTTTTTTCAATTTTATCAATAAATGTATAATAAGATGATGATAATAGTTTTTTATGAATTAGATAAAAAATTATAGGGATTAAAATATAAATTCCATCAGCAATTCTTAGTCTGTCAAAAATTGAACCTGTTACAGTTTCCGTTTGTCTAACTGTTGCAAGTTCTCCGATTGATGCAAATGATGTAAAAAATCTATAATATATTGACGATATTAAACATATTACATTAAATATGATTAACCACGTAAAATAATATTTGAATTGATTTTTGGGCTTTACCAAATAACCTAAACCACCGATGACAAGGATAAATCCTAAATCTGTTAGTAATGGCTTAAGTTTTAAAGCAGAACCAATTGTAAATGCACGGACACATATTGTAGCAATTAGTGATAATACTACATATGATATGAATAAACGATTGGTAATTATATATTCAACAATTGATTTGACAGTTTTTTTGTAACCATAATTATCTTTTAGTTTCATACTTATCCCTTCTTACTTAGATAAGTATAACAAAAATTAGTTTTTTTATCAATTAGTGTTGCAAAAGTTTCACATATTTGATACAATTTATTTACGCAGGTGTAGTACAGAGGTTAGTATGCGACCTTGCCAAGGTTGAGACGGCAGTTCGATTCTGCTCACTTGCTCCAGAAGCAAAAATCGTCGCACCAAAGCGATGTTAATGATTAAATCAATCAGAAATGATTGATTTTTTTGTCGTTTAA
>JABLTL010151300.1_pt1 | contig 32374 bp, 36 predicted proteins | sample 7160151 | NCBI WGS metagenome assembly JABLTL01 (sample SAMN14651223, study PRJNA627086) | human gut metagenome | isolation source: feces | host: Homo sapiens
CAAGCTGTTGGAGGTCATCGACGCCTATCAGCAGGAGTTTGACTTTGACGCCATCCTGCCCATCTCCGCCCAGAAAGGGGATGGGGTGCCCGAGCTGATGGACACCCTCACCGGCTACCTGACCGAAGGCCCTCAGATGTTTCCGGAGGACATGACCACCGACCAGCCGGAGCGGCAGGTGATGGCGGAAATTTTGCGGGAAAAAATGCTCCGCCTGCTTCAGCGGGAGATCCCCCACGGGACGGCGGTGGAGATCACCCGGTTCTCCGAGCGGGACAATGAGATTGTAGACGTGGAGGCCACCATCTACTGCGAAAAGGCCAGCCACAAGGGCATCATCATCGGAAAGCAGGGCGCTATGCTGAAAAAAATCTCCACCTCCGCCCGAAAGGACATGGAGCGGTTCATGGGCACCAAGGTGTTTTTGACCACCTGGGTGAAGGTGAAGGAGAACTGGCGGGACAACCTGGCGGCCATCCACAACTTTGGCTACTCCGATCAGTAAGAGATTGCCAGACATGAACCGCCCCGCCCTGGGGAATCCTAGGGGTAACGGGAGGCGGTAACATGACAGACCCGGCGTGGAAGCTCTTCCTGCGCACCGGTCTGCCCCAGGCGTACAATTTTGTCAAAGCCCGGGAGCAGCACCGTGACCGGAGAGACAACGACAGACGAGAGAAACGAACCAACGATGAGCGGCTTTAACCGGCCGCTCATCCACTTGTGTGGAGGGGACAAGATGCAGTTGACCACCCAGGGGCTTGTGCTGCGGGAAGTGAATTACAAGGAGTCGGATAAGATCCTCACCGTCCTGACCCAGGACATGGGCAAGCTCACCATCTCCGCCCGAGGCAGCCGCAAAAAGGGCGGGGGCATCTCAGCGGCGGCGCAGATGCTGGTGTGGTCGGAGATGACCCTCTACGAGTACCGCCAGCGGTGGAGCCTGAAGGAGGCGGTGACCAACCGGGAGTTCCGAGGGGTGCGGGAGGACTTGGAGTCCTATGCCCTGGCCTGCTACTTTGCGGAAATCATCGACCAGCTGGCTCCGGAACAGCTACCGGTGCCGGAGCTGCTGGCGCTCATCCTGAACGCCCTCTACGCCCTGGAAAACCTGGATCGTCCACCGGCGCTCATCAAGGCCGCCTTCGAGCTGCGGGCCATGTGCCTGGCCGGCTATGAGCCGATGGTGGACTGCTGCGCCATCTGCGGCAACCCCAACCCTAGCCAGCCCTGTTTCCACCTACGGGAAGGGGTGTTGCACTGCAAGACCTGCCCGGTGGGGCCGGGGGAGACCCTGCCCCTCTGTCCGGACAGCCTGGCCGCTCTGCGGCACATCGTCCGGGTGCCCAGCAAGCGGCTGTACGCCTTCCGGCTGGGGACGGATGCCCTGGGGCGGCTGGCACAGGTGTGTGAGGGGTTTTTGCTGAGCCAGATGGACAGGCGGTTCCACACGTTGGAGTTTTACAAGCAAGTCAGAGGGAGACCTCTGTGACCTTTGAATGAGGAAATGTACTTATGACAGATTTAATGGAAAAATCCCTCCAAACCCTGGAGTTCCCAGCGGTTTTGGAGCTGCTGGCCGCCCAAGCGGTCAGCGATGAGACACGGGAGCGGGTGCGAAGCATCCGTCCCAGCACCGATCGGGGCGAGGTGAACTTGCTGCTCCAGGAGACCACTGCGGCACGGAAGATGATGGACATCCACGGCGCGCCCGCCCTGAGCAACCTGCGTCCTGTGGCGGCGTCTTTGCAGCGTGCCCACCTGGGCGGCGTGCTGAACACCCGTGAGTTATTGCAGATCGCCTCCGTCCTGCGCACCACCCGGAACGTGGCGTCCTACAGCGGCGTGGGGGAGGAGAAGACCTGCATCCACAGCATTTTTAAGAGCCTGACCCCTAACAAATATTTGGAGGAAAAAATCAGTGGCGCAATCCTATCTGAGGACGAAATTGCCGACAACGCCAGCGCCGAGCTGGCCGACCTGCGCCGGAAGATTCGGGTCACCTCCGGCAAGGCGCGGGAGGTGCTCCAGCGCATCATCTCTTCCTCCTCCGCCAAGTACCTTCAGGAGGCCATCATCACCATCCGTTCCAACCGGTTCGTGGTGCCGGTGAAGGCGGAGTTTAAGGGGAGCATCCCCGGCCTGGTGCATGACGTGTCCGCCTCCGGCTCCACTTATTTCATCGAGCCTATGGGGGCGGTGAAGGCCAACAACGAGCTGCGGGAATTATTGTCCAAGGAGGAAGCGGAAATCCAGCGCATCCTGGCGTCTCTGTCCCGAGAGGCGGCCAGCTTTCGGGAGGACATCTTGCAGAACTACGATCTGCTGCTGGCGCTGGACTTGATCTTTGCTCGAGGCAAGCTGTCCTACCAGATGAACGGTATGGAGCCAAAATTGGTGGAGGACGGCGGGTTTGTGTTCCGCCACGCACGGCATCCGCTGCTGGACAAGAAAAAGGCGGTGCCCATCGACCTGGAATTGGGGCAGACCTTCGACACCTTGGTTATCACCGGCCCCAACACCGGCGGCAAGACGGTCACCCTGAAAACGGCCGGCCTGCTCACCCTCATGGCCCAGTGCGGTCTGCATTTGCCGGTGGACGACGGCAGTCAGGTGTCCATTTTTGAAAAAGTCCTGGCGGACATCGGCGACGAGCAGTCCATCGAGCAGTCCCTGTCCACCTTCTCCTCCCACATCACCAACATTGTCAAGGTGCTGGGGGAGGCCAACGACCGGACGTTGTTGCTCTTCGACGAGCTGGGCGCCGGCACCGACCCGGTGGAGGGCGCGGCGCTGGCCACGGCCATCATTGAAGAATCCCGGAGCCTGGGCGCCAAGGTCATGGCCACCACCCACTACGCCGAGCTGAAGCTGTACGCCATGACCACCGCCGGGGTGGAGAACGCCTCCTGTGAGTTTGACGTGGAGACCCTCCGTCCCACCTATCGCCTGCTCATCGGCATCCCCGGCAAGTCCAACGCCTTCGCCATCGCCCGGCGGCTGGGTCTGCCGGAGCACGTCATCGAGCTGGCAGGCGGGCATCTGGATCGGCAGAACGTCCAGTTTGAGGACGTGCTGAGCAAGATGGAGCGCCAGCGCCAGGAGATGGAGGCGGAGAAGCGGGAGGCCGCCCGTCTGCGGTTGCAGATGGAGCAGGATGCCGCCGCCGCCAAGGAGCATCGGAAGCGGCTGGAGACCGAGCGAGCCAAAATGCTGGACGGTGCTCGGGAAGAGGCTAGGGAGATTTTGGCGGAAGCCCGTGCCGTGTCCAACACGGTGTTCCACGAGCTGGATCAGATGAAGAAGAAGCAAAAAGAAGGGCAGGATTGGCAGAATGTCAACCAGCAGCGCAGCGCCCTGCGCCAGCGCATCAACCAGGCGGACGAGAAGTTCCACGCCCGCTCCCTGCCCCAGGAGGAAGAGGAGCCCACTCGCCCGGCACAGGTAGGGGACACGGTGGAGCTGAAGCGGATGGGCACCCGTGCCCAGGTCTTGCAGGTCAACAAGGACGGCAGCCTCCAGCTCCAGGCGGGCATCCTGAAAATCTCCGCCAAGCAGACCGAAGTCCGTGTGGTGGACGCCCCCAAGCACAACGCCCAGAAGCAGATGCGGCGGATGGTGCGTCGGGTGCAGAGCCAGATGCGCGCCTCCGGCGCCCGGCCGGAGCTGGACATCCGGGGCATGACCGGCGACGAAGGGGTGGCCATGGTGGATCGCTTCTTGGATGACGCCGTGATGGCGCACCTGACCACCGTCACCATCATCCACGGCAAGGGCACCGGCGCATTGCGCCAGGCGGTGCAGCAGCATTTGAAGACCTGCAAGTACGTCAAGGGCTTCCGGCTGGGGCGGTACGGCGAAGGGGAGACCGGCGTGACCATTGTGGAACTGAAATGACAGGAAAGGGCTTGCCTTTGGTGGTCATGCTCAATCATTGCAATTTTTTTGCCGGGTTGCTGTGGCAACTTTGTTCAAAATGCTCTTGACGAAAATATTCAAGATTTGCTATGATACGGTTAGGCAATTAAACAACTAAATGCCTTGGGGAGGTATATTGAGATATGACAGTAAAGGAAGCGGTTGTAAAGAGTCAGAACGGACTATATGCTAGACCCGCGACTTTCTTTGTCCAGAAGGCGAATGAGCACACTTGTTCCATTTGGGTGGAAAAGGGAGAACGGCGTGCCAATGCCAAGAGCCTTCTGGGTGTTCTGTCCATGGGCGTGACCCAGGGCACGAAGATTCAGCTGATCGCAGACGGCCCCGGCGAAGGGGAAGCAGTGGAAGAACTGGCTGCCCTGCTGGCTGGCGACCAGGCTGAGTGACACAGAACCGAAATAGGAAACTGGAAAGCGCCGCATCTGCGGCGCTTTTTGCTGTTTGAGAACGTTATGACGCGAGAAGAATTGAAACAAAAAGCCCTCTCCCTGCCCCTGTCCCCCGGCGTGTATATCATGATGAACGAGGAGGGGGAGGTCATCTACGTGGGCAAGTCCCGGGCACTGAAGAACCGGGTGAGCCAATACTTTGTCAACCTGGCCAGCCACACCAGCAAGACCCGGAACATGGTGCGCCAGATCGACCACTTCGACTATATCCTGGCCGACAGCGAGTTCGAGGCTCTGGTGCTGGAATGCTCCCTCATCAAGCGCTACCAGCCCCGGTACAACATCCTGCTCAAGGACGACAAAGGCTACCCTTACGTCCGCCTGTCCGTCAAGAACCGTTACCCCCGGTTCTCCCTGGTCAACCGCGTGGCCGACGACGGCGCCCGCTACTTCGGCCCCTACGGCAGCCGGAGCAGCACGCGAGAGATCATCCGCACCATCTCCGTCGCCCTCCGCCTGCCCACCTGTCGGAGACAGTTCCCACGGGACATCGGCAAGGATCGCCCCTGCCTGAACCACCACCTGGGCAACTGCGACGGCTGGTGCCGTCCGGAGATGACCGAGGCGGCGTATCAGGCGCGCATCCAGCAGGCCATCCGGCTGCTGGACGGCAAGTTCTCCGAAGTGGAGAAGGAGCTGGAAGCGGAGATGTTCCAGGCGTCGGAGGAGCTGCGCTTCGAGCAGGCCGCCGAGCTGCGGGACCGGCTCCAGGCCATCCGGCTGCTGGGCGTGCGGCAAAAAGTGGTGGCCGGCGTCCAGGCGGAGACCGACGTGGTGGGGGTTTACCAGGTGCAGCAGAAATTCAGTTTCGCCGTGCTGCATTATTTAGAAGGCACCCTGGCGGAGCGGGACATGGAACAGATCACCCTGCCGGTGGAGGAATCAGAAGGGGAGGTGCTGTCGGCGCTGCTGAAGCAGTACTACGGCACCCGCGGACACCTGCCCAAGGTGGTCTGCCTGCCCTGCGACTTTGATGACCGGGAGGATTTGGAGCGGATGCTCACCGAGCAGGCCGGCCGGAAGGTGGAGCTGCTGGTGCCCAAGCGGGGGAACAAGGTGAACCTGGTGCGCCTGGCCAACAAGAACGCCAAGGAGGAGCTGGAACGCTCCATCACCAAGGAGGAGCGCAAGAATCAGCTTTTGGGCTTGTTCGGTTCCATGCTGGGCTTGGAGAACCCGCCCCGCCGCATTGAGGCGTATGACATCTCCAACACCGGCAGCGCCGACATCGTGGGCGGCATGACCGTCTTTGTGGACGGCAAGCCGCTCAAGAGCGCCTACCGCAAATTCCACCTGAAGGATATGCAGGGGCCGGACGACTACGCATCCATGGATCAGGTGCTCACCCGCCGGTTCCGTCGCTACCTGGAGGACAACGAGAAGTTCAACGTCCTGCCCGACGTCATCCTGATGGACGGCGGACTGGGACAGGTGGGCGTGGCCTGCCGGGTGCTGGCGCAAGCTGGGCTGGACGTGCCGGTGTTCGGCATGGTCAAGGACGGACGGCACCGCACCCGTGCCCTGGTGGCGCCGGACGGCCGGGAGATCGGCCTGCAAGCCCAACCCGCCATCTTCGCCCTGGTGGGACGCATCCAGGAGGAGACCCACCGGTACGCCATCACCTTCCACCGCACCAGCCACAGCAAACGCACCGTGGCGTCGGCGTTGGAGGAGATACCAGGCGTGGGCGAGGTGCGGCGGAACCAGTTGCTGAAGCAGTTCAAGAGCGTGAAGGCCATCCGAGAGGCCGACTACGAAGACCTGTGCAAGGCCGTGCCCAAGTCAGTGGCGCAGGCGGTGTACACCCATTTCCATGGGACAGCAGGAGAAACTGAGGGAGGAACGAGACAATGAGAGTGATCACAGGAACCGCCAGAGGCAGACGTCTGGGCGAGTTGACCGGCAAGGACACCCGCCCCACCACCGACCGGGTGAAGGAGGGGCTGTTCAACGTCATCCAGTTTGACATCGAGGGACGCCGGGTGCTGGATCTGTTCGCCGGCACCGGACAGCTGGGCATCGAGTGCCTCAGCCGGGGCGCGGCCCACTGCACCTTTGTGGACCAGCGGAAGGACGCGGTGAAGCTGGTGCGGGAGAATCTGGAAGCGACCGAGCTGACCGACCGGGCCAAGGTGGTGCAGGGGGACTCCCTGTCCTTTTTGAGCGGGACGCGGGAGAAGTACCATCTCATCTTTTTGGACCCCCCATATGACGCAAATTTACTGGAAACGACCTTAAATCGCATCGTCGGAATTGACATTCTTGCTGAAAATGGTATAATTATTTGCGAAAGTCGCGTGAACCAGGATTTGCCGGAGCTGCCGAACCCTTACCGAAAAAGCCGAGATTATAAGTACGGTAAAATCAAGGTGACGCTCTACCGAAAGGAAAGTGATTCACAATGAGTATCGCAATCTATCCGGGCAGTTTCGACCCGGTGACGTTGGGACATCTGGACATCATCAAGCGAGCCGCCAAGCAGTTCGACAAGGTGATCGTCTGCGTTATGGTAAATTCTGATAAAAAAGGATTGTTCACCCCAGATGAACGGGTGGATCTGCTGCGCCGTGTGGTGAAGGGTCTGGACAACGTGGAGATCGACTCCTCCCACACCCTCCTGGCTGACTACGCTAAGTCCAAGGGCGCGTCCTGTATCGTCAAGGGTCTGCGGGCTATGTCCGACTTTGAGGCGGAGTTCCAGATGGCCACCTTGAACCGGAAGCTCAACCCGGATCTGGACACGGTGTTCTTGACCGCCTGCCAGGATTATACCTACCTCAGCTCCAGCATCGTCAAGGAGATGGCGCGGTACAACGTGAAATTGGAAGGGTTCGTCTCCCCTTTGATCGAAGAAGACGTGAACCGAAAAATGTCGGAACAGCTGTATGTAAAGAAGTAAGAAAAGCGGGAAAGGGTGACGTATCGCAATGGCAAACAGTGTAATAGAATTGCTGGATATGCTCTTTGAGATGATTGAAGACGCAAAGGGCGGCTTAGGCGGCTTTTGCAAGATCGAACGAGATAAAGCGCTGGATATTCTGGATGAGGTGCGGGGGAGATTCCCGGCTGAAATCAGCGAGGCGCGGAAGATGATGGATACCCGCAATGAGTATCTGGAAAAGGCCAAGGCGGACGCCGACCGTGCCCGGAAGCAGGCAGAGGCGGACATCGAGCAGCTGCGCAAGCGGGCAGAGGAGCAGGCACGGAAGATGATCAACGACAACGAGATCATGTCCGGCGCCAAGGTGCAGGCCAACGAGCTGATGCGCCAGGCGGACGCCAAGGCCAAGGAGATGATCGCCATGGCCGAAAAGCGCTCCAACGAGCTGCGGGGCGTGGCAAATGACTACTGCGAGGACGCCCTCCGCCGGACGGAAGAGGCGGTCAACGCAGCTCTCAACGAGGTCAAGCAGTCCCGGAGCAAGTTCCGTTCTCTGGCTGGGTTGGGCAATAACCGTCCCACCAAGGCGGCTTATGACGTCGCCGCTGAAGAAGAGTGATTCAGCCAAATGCAAGCATTTCCCCCCAAAAATCTGGCTCCCCCCATGAAATGGGGGGAGCTGTCAGCATAGCTGACTGAGGGGGGCGACACGCACAGACCGACCGAAACAATCCATCGCTGACGCTCCGCATCCGCGCAGCGTCAGCTTTTTTCTGACCCGTTGAGGCTGGTCAAAAACCCGTCCAGATTGGCGCTGCGCAGGTCGCCGCCGATGACCTGTTCCTGCCACAGGAGCAGGTCGGCGTAGATGGTGTCGCTGCCGGTGGGGTAGTTTGCGATGCGGTAGGTGTAGCGCAGGACAGTCTTGCCGGCGTAGGGAGTCAGGTCGAACCCGGCCTCCTGCTGGAGGGCGAGGAAGGAGTCATAGGTGGGGCCGAAGGGGTCAGGCAGGGTGAAATCCTCCTGACACACCAGCTCCGATGCCTCCCAGCCGAAGCGAGAAAGAGTCTGGCGACAGAGGGTGTCCAGCTTTCCGGCCATGGCGGCGTTGGCCGCCGTGTTCTGCTGCAGATGCCCCGCCCAGAAGCAGAGCAGCAGGGAGACGATGAGCGCCGCCACGGCGGTGCTCTGACGCCAGAGGGGAGAGACGGTCGTTCTCTTCATCAAATCACCTCCATCTGACCCCATTCCTATGTGCCGGTCGGTTGGGATATGAAAGGAGAAGCGTATGACGGAAGTAGTAGCGGCGCTCATTTGGCACGGCGACCGCTTTTTGATCTGCCAGCGTCCCGCCCATAAGCAGCGTGGACTGCTGTGGGAGTTTGTGGGCGGCAAGGTGGAGCCGGGAGAGACCCGGCAGGAGGCGCTCATCCGGGAGTGCCAGGAGGAACTGGACATCACGCTGGACGTGGGGAATGTCTTCTATGAGGTGGATCACGTCTACCCGGACATCACCATCCACCTGACCCTGTTTTACGCCACCATCGCACAGGGCACCCCCAAACTGCTGGAGCACAACGATCTCCGTTGGATCACCGTGGGGGAGATGGGCGACTATGCGTTCTGCCCGGCGGACACGGAGATTTTGGCACAGATTCGCACCCGATGCGCAACAGGAGGGGCAGACCATGGCTGAATTTCAACCCATCGCCACCATGCGCAGCGCCTTTCCCACCAAGTTCGGCATCCCCCGCCAGAGCGGCCTGGTGACCGAGCTGAAGAGCACCATCGTCTTTGAACCCGCCTACCGGAACCCGGAGATGCTCCGTGGCATCGAGGGCTTCTCCCACCTGTGGCTTATCTGGTCGTTCTCGAAATCCGGTGACCGCTGGTCGCCCACCGTGCGTCCCCCGCGGCTGGGGGGCAACCAGCGGATGGGCGTCTTTGCCACCCGTTCGCCCTTCCGACCCAACAGCATTGGCCTGTCCTCGGTGCGCCTGGAGCGGGTGGAGCTGCACACGCCGGAGGGGCCGGTGCTCCACGTGTCCGGGGCGGATTTGATGGACGGCACCCCCGTCTTTGACATCAAGCCCTACATCCCCTACGCCGACTGCCACCCGGACGCCCAAGCCGGCTTCACGGCCCAGCTGGATGAGCGGATGGTGACGGTGGAGTGCCCGCCGGAGCTGCTGCAAAAGGTGCCCGCCGAGACCCAGGACGCCCTCCTGGCCGTCCTCTCCCACGACCCAAGACCCTCCTACCAGCACGACCCAGAGCGGGTGTACGGCATGGCCTTCGCCGGGTGGAACGTCCGATTCCAGGTGCGGGAGAAAACCTTGACCGTATGCGCAGTGGAACCGATAAAAGATTGAGAAAACCGGTGGGATACCTGCGTATCCTACCGGTTTTGCTCTAAAATATTGCGTTTTATGAAAGTGCCAGCTCGTCCAGCCGGTCTAACACCTCGTCCACAAGGTCCTCCAGGGCTTCGTGTTCTTCGCCCCATTCTTCGTAGGCGTCACTGTTCATATTCTTCGGTTCCGCCTCGTCCAGCGCCGCGATTTTCTCTCGCAGCTGTTCCAGATAGGCGGTCAGGGCAGGGGCGTCCATGGTCTGGACGTCCGGCGCCTGGGGAAATTCTAAGATCATAGCGTTCTCCTTTGGAAAGGACCCCTCCGGGATACCCGGAGGGGTTTTCTGTGTGGGTTATCGACCGCACTCCTGTAGATGTCGCTGGATGCGTCCGACGATGAGATCCAACGCCACCGAGTTCCGGCCGCCGTGGGGGATGATGATGTCGGCGTTCTGCTTGGACGGCTCCACGTACTTCTCGTGCATGGGCTTCACCGTGTCCTGCCACTGGTCGATGACGCTGCGGACGCTGCGGCCCCGTTCTTCCAGGTCTCGGAGCATCCGGCGTGCCAGACGCACATCGGCGTCCGTGTCCACGAACACCTTCAAGTCCATCAGGTCGCACAGCTCCGGCTCGGCGAAGATCAGGATGCCTTCCAGCAAAATCACCGGCTGGGGCACCAGGCGCACGGTGGCCTTGGCGCGGGTGTGATGGGCGTAGTCGTAGGTGGGACAGTCCACCGGCTGCCCTTGGCGGAGCTGCCGGAGCTGCTGCGCCAGGAGGGGGGTCTCGAAGGCGTCGGGGCAGTCGTAGTTCAGCTTGGTGCGCACCTCGAAGGGGAGGTCGTCGTGGGGCTTGTAGTAGTTGTCATGATGAACCACGCAGATGTGGTCGGAGAACCGCTGGACGAGGTTCTCCGTCAGGGTGGTCTTGCCGCTGCCGGAGCCGCCTGCCACGCCCACCACAAAGATGTCCTTGGCGGTCAGCATCAGCGTCCTCCCTTGTCGTAGGGGATACCCTCCGCCTTAGGCGCTCTGGACTGCTTGGAGGTGAAGGCCAGGACGATGAGGGAGATCAGGTAGGGGAGGATGTTGTAAAAGGCGCCCGGCAGCTGGAGAGAGGCCAGCAGGGGGAAGCCGGAATAGACGTTGGACAGCGCCCGAAACAGGCCGAACAGCAGGGCAGCCAGGGCGATGCGGGTGGGCTTCCACTGGCCGAAGATCATGACGGCCAGCGCCAGGAAGCCGAAGCCGGCCACGCCGTTTTCAAACTTCCACTCACTGACGCCTGCGGTGATGTAGACGATGCCGCCCAGACCACCCAGGACGCCGGAGATCATGACGCCGGCGTAGCGCATCTTGTAGACGTTGATGCCCACCGAGTCCGCCGCCTGGGGATGCTCGCCGCAGGCGCACAGGCGCAGGCCGAAACGGGTCTTGTAGAGGACGATGTAGGACAGCACCAGGGCGATGAAGGCCACCAGCATGAACCAGTTGAAGTCGAACCCGCCGATGCGGCACAGGAAGGCGTTCTTGGCGCTGATGTACTGGATGGTGGAGGACACGTTGTCCACGCTCTCGGCGGTGTTCATGGCCTTGACGAAGACGGTGGCGGCAGCCACGCCCAGCAGGTTCATGGCGGTGCCCACCAGGGTCTGGTCAGCGTTGAAGTTGACGGCGGCCACGGCCAGGAGCAGGGAGAAGATCACGCCCAGAGCCATGGAGGCCAGGATGACCAGGAGCACCATGGCAAGCGCCGGGGTGTCTGCGGGCAGGAACTTCATGGTCAGCGCGCCGCCTAATGCGCCCAGCACCATGATGCCCTCCAGGCCGATGTTGATGATGCCGGAGTGTTCGGAGAAGCAGCCGCCCAGTGCCACCAGCAGGAGGACGGAGGCGAAGATGAGGGTGTATTGCAGTAAGAGGATCATTCTGCCTGACCTCCTTTCTCAGCGGCCGCCTGGGCTTCCTTGGCACGCTTTTCCTCCCGGCGATCCAGCCATTTGTTGAGGACGTACTTGAAGAAGAAGCCGAAGCTGCACAGGTAGATGATGATGGACGAGATCAGATCGGAGATCTGGGCGCAGTACATGGTCTTGTCCACGTACGCGCCGCCGTTGGTGATATGCTGGATGAAGTAGGAGGAGAAGATGGAGCCGATGGGGTGCAGGCCGCCCAGGAAGGCGGCGGCGATGCCGTTGAAGCCCATGGCGGGGACGGTGGACTGGGTGCACTGCCACTGCTCAAATCCGGTCAGGAACAGGAAGGCGGCGCCCATGCCAGCCAGAGCACCGGCGATGGCCATGGTCAAGATCAGGTTCTTCTTCTCCCGCATCCCACTGTAGCGGGCAGCGTCCTTGTTGGCGCCGGTGGCCTTCAGCTCGTAGCCCAGGCGGGTCTTTTCCAAAAAGACCCACACGGCGATGCTGATGAGGATGCACAGGGGGATGGCGATGGAGACGTACTGGTTGTTGCTAAACAGCTTCCCCAGCCCCAGACTGGGCAAAAAGGCGTCTGGGTTGGTGGAGGCTAAGGTGAGGGTGTAGGGGCTGGCTTCCTCCTTCACCTGGCTCAAGAGGGTGTTGACCAGATAGAGGCTGATCCAGTTGAGCATGATGCAGGAGATGACCTCGTTGACGTTGCAGTAAGCCTTCAGCAGGCCGGAGATAGCGCCCAGGATGGCACCGGCCAGGATGGCGGCGATGAGGCACACGTACCAGGGCAGTCCCCAGGCCAGGGCGCAGTACAGGCAGGCACCAGCGCCCACCACATACTGACCGGCGGCACCGATGTTGAACAGGCCGACCTTGAAGGCGAACAGGATGGATAAGCTGCACATGACCAGGGGAGCCGTCTTCGCCAAAGTGTTGCCCAGGTATTTCTTCTGGGGGACGGCGTTGGCGTAGGTCATGAAGTTCTTCAAAATGGTGGCGATGGCTTTACCGGCACCGCTGGGGTTGATGATGAGCAGCACAACAAAGCCGATGAGCAGACCCAGCAGGATGCAGAGCAGGGAGGTCAGCAGCGCCTGCACGGTCTTGTTGCGCAGCAGCGGGGTTCGTTCTTTTGTCATGATTTCACTCCCTCTCTCTTTGCGCCGGACATATACAGACCCAGCTGTTCCGCCGTGGTGGTCTTGGGATCCAGCTCGCCCACGATCTCCCCTTCAAACATGACCAGGATGCGGTCGGCCAATGCCATGACCTCATCCAGCTCCAGGGAGACCAGCAGGACGCCCTTGCCGCTGTCCCGATGGGCGACGATCTGCTTGTGGATGTACTCGATGGCGCCCACGTCCAGGCCGCGGGTGGGCTGGACGGCCACCAGCAGATCCGGGTCCCGGTCGATCTCGCGAGCCACGATGGCCTTCTGCTGGTTGCCGCCGGACATGCTCCGGGCGATGGTCACGGGGCCTTGGCCGGAGCGGACGTCGTACTGCTCGATGAGCCGCATGGCGTATTCCCGGATGGCCTTGCGCTTGAGGAAACCGGCGCCGTTGACGAACTCCGGCTCAAAGTAGCGCTGGAGCACCATGTTGTCCTCCAGGGTGAAGTCCAGCACCAGGCCGTGCTTGTGACGATCCTCCGGGATGTGACTGATGCCGGAGGTGGAGCGCTTGCGGATGGGGGCGTGGGTGATGTCCTGCCCCTTGAGCAAAATTTTACCGCCCTTGGGCTGCTCCAGACCGGTGAGGCCGTAGACCAGCTCGGTCTGGCCGTTGCCGTCGATGCCGGCGATGCAGACAATTTCGCCTGCTCGGACGTTGAAGCTGACGCCCCGCACGGCGTCGTTGTGGTGGAGCTTGGAGAGGACGGTGAGATTTTCCACCTCCAGGATGGTCTCGCCAGGCTTGGCCGGTTCCTTGTGGACCACGAAGTCCACGTCCCGTCCTACCATCATCCGGGACAGCTCCTCCCGAGTGGTGTTGGCGATGTCCACGGTGCCGATGTACTTGCCCTTGCGCAGGACGGAGCAGCGGTCGGCCACGGACATGATCTCGTTGAGCTTGTGGGAGATGAAGAGGATGCTCTTGCCCTCGGCGGCCAGGTTCTTCATAATCTGCATCAGCTCTTCAATTTCCTGCGCCGTCAGCACGGCGGTGGGTTCGTCGAAGATGAGGATCTCGTTGTCCCGGTACAGCATTTTCAGGATTTCCGTCCGCTGCTGCATGCCCACGGTGATGTCCTCCACCAGGGCGTCCGGATCCACGGCCAGACCGTATTTCTCGGACAGCGCCAGCACCTTTTTTCGCGCCACGTCCTTCTGTAAAAATCCGTGCTTGCACGGCTCCACGCCCAGGATGATGTTGTCCAGGACGGAGAAACATTCCACCAGCTTAAAGTGCTGGTGCACCATCCCGATGCCCAAATCGTTGGCATCGTTGGGATCCTTGATGCTGACCACCTGGCCATCCTTCTTGATGGTCCCCTCCTCCGGCTGGTACAGCCCGAAGAGGACGCTCATCAGGGTGGATTTCCCCGCGCCGTTCTCCCCCAGCAGCGCGTGGATTTCGCCCTTTTTCAGCTGGAGGGTGATGTTGTCGTTGGCGACGATACCGGGGAAACGCTTGGTGATGTGCAGCATTTCAATGGCATATGCCTGTTCCAAATTGTCACGACCTTTCTCTCTTTTCGCCTGCGAAAAAATATTAGGGTATCTTCCGGTAATATTGTACTATAAAATGGGGGCTTTTTCAAAACTTATTTAGGATTTTTCATAAAAAAGAAGGGCAGGCGAACGCCTGCCCCTCCGGTTGTGCGAGAGATTCAGATCACTTGATGTTGTCGTAGTACTGAACCTGAGCGGTCTTGACTGCGGGCTGATTCTTGACGTCGTTGGAGACGGTGATCTTGCCGTTGTACATATCAGCCACCAGAGCCTTGTAATCGTCCTTGGTGAAGCCATCGCCCCACTGCGTGGTTTCCAGAGGCAGCTGGACATAGTTGGCTTCGGTGTCATCACCGGAGACCAGACCCAGGGTCTCGATCTTGCCGCCGTAGTTGGCGAAGTTGCCAGCGACGACTTCGGAGAGCATATGCTTAACAGTGGGAGCCAGACCCTTCATCGCGGAGGTCAGGGTCATGCCCTTGCCATAGTCCTTGTCGATGATAGCGGACTGGTCGGTGTCAACGCCGATGACCTTTGCGTCCTTGACCTTTGCCGCAGCTTCAGCAGCAGAGGTGTAAATGCCGCCGCCGCAAGCGAAGACAGCCTGAACGCCCAGGGTCTTGTACCAGTTATCCATGTAAGCGGTGATGTCGGGGTCGCCGGCGAACTTGTTGCCATAGACGTATTCCACCTTCACGTCGGTCAGCTTGCCTTCGGTGGCAGCGGCGTCAACGCCCTGGACGAAGCCATAGCCGAAGCGGACGACAGCGGGGACAGCCATGCCGCCCAGGAAGCCCAGGTGCTTGTAGCCCATCTTCACTGCTGCGTAGCCAGCCATGTAGCCAGACAGCTCTTCCTGATAGACAGCGCAGTACAGGTTGGAGGGGACTTTGTAATCATCGCCCAAGTCAGCAGCGCTGACGTCCAGAGCGATGAAGGTGGTGTCGGTGTAAGTACCGGCAGTTTCCTTGATGGCGCCGGCGAAGGCGTAGCCGGGCATGACGATGACGTTGTAGCCCTCGTCAATGGCGGACTCGATCATAGCCACACGTTCTGCGTCAGAGTCGCCAGCGGGCTTGAAGTAATTGAACTTCATGTTGTTTTCTTCGCAGAAAGCCTTGCAGGCTTCGTAGGTGGTCTGGTTGAAGGACTGGTCGGTGATGTCGCCGTAGTCGGTGATCATGGCTACCTGGTAGTCGCTGGCGGCCTTGGTGGGCGCAGCGGTGGAGCCAGCGGGAGCAGAAGCGTCAGCAGCGGAGCCGGTGGTGGTGTTGCCGCCGCCGCAGGCTGCCAGACTGAGCACCATGGCCAGAGACAGGATCAGAGCGAAAAACTTTTTCATTGTTTCATTTCCTCCTTTGAATTTGTCCATTTCTCCTGGACAGTTACAGATTATAGCACGTCAGTGAAGGAAGTTCAAGCATTTTGGGCAAAAGAAGTGCGAAAAGAGCGGCTTCTTTTCGTGAAAATGACGATTTAAATGCAGTTACCCCTGCTTTCTCCCCTCTGCTGCTTCTTGGGCAATGCGTTTTTTCCAGCAGGAGTGGCACATGGCCAGATAGCTGTCGTTGCCGCCCAGGAACACCTGTTCGCCCTTGGTGACCACGTGCCCATTGCCATCAATGCGGGCGTTTACGGTGGCCTTGGAGCCGCAGGCGCAGATGGTCTTGATCTCGGTGATGGAGTCCGCCAGCTCGAACAGCCGCAGGGAGCCGGGGAAGAGGTGCGTTAAAAAGTCCGTCCGCAGGCCGAAGCAGAGTACGGGCAGGTCATGCTCGTCCACCAGCCGGCGGAGCTGGTCGATCTGCTGGGGCGTAAAGAACTGGCACTCGTCGGTGATGACCACGTCCGGGTGATCCCGCCGGGTGTACAGCTCGTAGATGTCGTCCTCCGGGCCGATGACCTCCGCCGGAGCCTCCAGGCCGATGCGGGAGTGGAGCATATGGATGCCGTCCCGCTGGTCGGTGGAGGGTTTTAGGAGCCAGACCTTCATGCCCCGCTCCTCGTAGTTGAATTTGGTGATGAGCGCCTGAGCGGTCTTGCTGGAGCCCATGGCGCCGTATTTAAAGTAGAGTTTTGCCATTTGTGATTTCGTCTCTCCTTAGTCGAATACGCCCGCTGCCTTCAGGGCGTTGTAGTCCAGACCCAGCTCGCCCATGACCTCCTGGGTGTGATAGCCCAGCGGGTAGCCGCCCAGGTCGTAGGTGACGGGACACTCGGACAGCTTCATGGGAGAGCCCAGCTGCTTGACGCGCTTGCCGCCGGTGCAGGGGACTTCTACCTCTACCACCAGGTTCCGCTCCTGAATGTGCTCGTCCTCCAGCAGTGCCTCCTTCAGGGACAGCACCGGTTCCACGCAGCAGTCCAGCTCTTGGAAAATGGCCGTCCACTCGTCTCTCGTCTTGGTCTTGAGCACACCGCGCACCCGTTCCCGCACTGCGTCGATGTTTTCAGGCTCGACCGTGCCTTCGATCAGGTCGGGACAGCCGATGCCGGTGCAGAAGGCCGCCCAGAACTTGGGTTCCAGAGAGCCGACGCTGAGATATTCGCCGTCCTTGGTCTCGTAGTAGCCGTACAGGGAACCACCGTTGAGGCGGCGGGACTCTCTGCCGCAGTCCTCGCCGGTGGCCAGGAAGCGGGTGCCGTCCATGGCGGTGAAGGGCACCAGGCCGTCCAGCATGGCCACGTCGATGTACTGCCCCTTGCCGGTGCGGCTGCGGTACTGGACTGCCGCCAGGATGCCCACCACCGAGTTCATGGAACCCACGCAGATGTCGGCGATCTGGATGTTCATGGGGGCGGGGCCGGCGTCCCGGTAGCCTGCCATGGCCAGATTGCCGCTGCGGGCCAGGTAGTTGCAGTCGTGACCGGCGGCTTTCGCCATGGGGCCGGTCTGGCCGTAGCCGGTGAGGGAACAGTAGATGAGGGCGGGGTTGACCGCTTTCAGGGCTTCATAGCCCAGACCCAGCTTTTCCATGACGCCGGGGCGGAACTGCTCAATAACGATGTCATATTCTTGGATGAGCCGCTTGATGATGGCGATGGCCTCCGGGTTCTTCAGGTTCAGGAAGATATTTCGCTTGTTGCGCCCCAGCCAAGCCTCATTGGCGGCGATGTCGGTGCCCTCCACGAAGGGCTCATACTCCAACACGATGTCCCGCTTGCTGGGGGAGCTGACCTTGAGCACCTCCGCGCCCAAGTCCGCCAGCACCAGGGTGGCGTAGGGGCCGGGGAGCAGGGTGGTGAAATCCAGGACTTTCAGACCTTCCAATGCTTTCATAGACAAACCTCCAAAGTGAATTTTTTCCGTGGTATCCTGCCCCTATTGTACCTGATTTGGAGACGTTTTGCAAAAGTTGTTTTTGCATGGCAGGGGTGGAGGGGGTATAGTAAGGGAGCGTGGAGCAAAAAAGTTTGAAAATGCGGGAACATTCCTATATAAATGTTGTCTTATTAGGTGAAAGGCCTTTCAGGAAATCAGAAAGGAGGTTGTCCCATGGAGGATTCCGAGATCATCACCTTATATTGGAACCGGGACGAGCGCGCCATCGCCGAGACCGGCACCAAGTACGGCCCCTTCTGCCAGCGCATTGCCCAGAACATCCTGACCGTCCGGGAGGACGCGGAGGAGTGCGTCAGCGACACCTACCAGCAGGCGTGGACGTCCATCCCGCCCCTGCGCCCTCAGCGGCTGCGCCCCTGGCTGGGGCGGGTGGTGCGCAACTTGGCCATCAACCGGTGGCGCAGAGACCACGCACAAAAACGGTACGCCGGTTTGGAAGCATTGTTCAGTGAGCTGGAGGAGTGCATCCCCTCCGGCGAGACGGCGGAGCGGCAGTTGGAGGAAGGGGAGCTGACCCAGGTTTTGAATGACTGGCTGGCGTCCCTGTCCCAATCCGACCGGGTGCTCTTTTTGCGCCGCTACTGGAACGGGGAGCCGCTGAAAGAGTTGGAACAAGCCTACGGCCTCACCCACAGCACCCTGGCCAAGCGGATGTACCGCCTGCGGGGCAGCCTGCGGAAGACGTTAGAACGGGAGGGTTACACCTTATGAAAGAGAAACGCGAGAAACTCTACGACAGCCTCACCAACGTCCGGGAGGACTTTGTGGAGGAAGCCCAGGCGGCAACGAGCGCCAAACGCTCTGCCTGGGGCAGATGGTGCGCCCTGGCGGCGTGCCTGTGCCTGCTGGTGGCGGGCACTTTCGTGTGGAGGCCCTGGAGTCAGGGCGGCAATAAGCCCACCAGCCCCACTACCTCCGCCGCCCAGACCGCCAAGGGCATCACCATTCCCAAGGCGGAGGTCGCTCTGTCCCAGACGGAGGGGGTGGCGGCGGATATGCTGGCCTTCTTCATCTATCAGGGGCGGTGCTACCTCCAGTACGATTGGATCGACCACGGCAGCGACCTGGTGGGCGAGAAAGTGGGCACCGCCACGGGACTCATCGACGAGTGGACGCCTGCGGAGGGCTACGTGGAGCTGGCAGGCAGCGTGAGCGGTGATTTTTACACCGTCCGCGGCTTCGCCCCGGCGTTCCTGCTGTGCATGAAGGAGGAGGGCAACGCCGTCCAGCTCTTCGTGTGCAACAACGGCATCACCTTGTATCAGGGCTCCGAGCTGTTCGAGGACCGGTTGGGGCTGTCCGACGGGCTGAAGGCGGTGACCTATGAGGACGAGGACTCCTGGTATGACGGCGAGGAGGACATCCACACCCTGCACGACCTGGACGCCGTGAAGACGCTCATCGCAGCTATGGACGAGGCGGCGTTCCAGCTCAGCGACCAAGCCGACCTGTACGAGGAAAAAAAGGACGGCGGTCTGAGCAAGGAGCTGTACCATGTGTACTGCAAGCTGGACAACGGCGTCACCGTCACCCTGCGTCTGTTCCAGGGCGGCTACGTGACCTTCACAGGCCTGCCCGATGCCTGCGTGCAGGTGCCGGAGGCGACCTTTGACGCCTTTTTGGCGGCACTGAAATGAGAACGGCAAAAACGCCCCATCGGGTCTCCGATGGGGCGTTGCGCGTTCCGTTATTTGAATGCCAAGAACAAAATTTCCGTCACTACCAACAGACCAGCCACCCCGCCGACCACCCAGGCGTGCCGCTTCCAGGACAGGCTCAGGTAGCCCACGAACTCCCGGATGAGGGCGTTGAGGGTGAAATACCACTTGGTCTTCGCTCCGAACCCCACGCAGCGGATGTGGCACTGCCGAGCCAGGAGAAGGGAGCGGAAGACGTGATAGGAGGTGGTGACGATGGCGATTTTTGGACGCTCAATGGTCATCAAAGAGCGGGAACAGAGCAGATTTTCACGGGTATCCGTGGAGTTTTCTTCTGTAATAATTTGTTCCGGCTCCACCCCATGCTCCTTCGCGTAAGCGGCCATGGCCGCCCCTTCCGGCACGTCCTCTCCCGGCCCTTGGCCGCCGGAGAGGATGAGTTTGGCGTTGGGGTTGTACCGTAACAGCTGAATGCCCCGGTCGATGCGCCCCGCCAGCAGCGGGGTCACCTGGGAGCCATTCAGCCCGCAGCCCAGCACCACGATGTAGTCCAGCTTCCGCCGCTTCCGGAGATGTACCAGGTTCAGCAGGGCGGACAGGGCGTACATGGCCATGAGGAAGAGCAGATAGGCCACGGTGAAGCTGAGGAACAGGTACAATAAGGTGCTCACGCTGTCCCAAGTGAGCTTCGCCACCATGGGCCAGACGATCAAGTAGACGAAAAGGCAGACGGCGAACAGCAGAGACAGCAGGTTGGCCGGCCGCAGCCCCTCATGGCGCAGCACCTTGACCCCCTCCACAAAGAAGGTCAAGATGAGCGCCGCCGGGAACGCCAGTATCCCCAAGATGGCCGCGACGGCCAAAAACACCAACCCATTCCGCAGGGCAGGATAGGCGGACAGCCAGTCCAAAAACTGATAGCTGACCAGCAGCAGCCCTCCCGCCAGTCCGCCCAGCAGGAACACAAACCACACCCCGCTCCACAGCGTCCGTGGGTCCCGGAGCATCACGAAGAGGAAGGGGACGGCGCAGCAGAGCAGGAAGATCAAATAGATGGTATACATGACGCCCTCCTAACCGACAACATTCTAATGGAATACATTGATTATAGCAAAGATCGCGCCGGGCGACAAATTAAGAAATGGCGAAAACCGACCGCAACAGCCAGTTGCTTGCCATCAGGGCGGGTTCTGTGGTACAGTGGCAGCAAGGAGGTGTTCTGTGTGGAGACAAAGGATATTTTATGCAGCTTGCGGACGGAGCGAGGACTGTCCCAGGACGAACTGGCAGAACAGCTGTTCGTGACGCGCCAGGCGGTGTCCCGCTGGGAGAACGGGGAGACCACCCCCAATGTGGAGACGCTGAAACGACTGTCGCAGTTCTTTGACGTGTCCATCAACACCCTGCTGGGCGCGCCCCGGAAACTCATCTGCCAGTGCTGTGGGATGCCGCTAGAGGATGCCACCACCAGCAAGGAACCGGACGGTTCCTTCAACGAGGACTATTGCAAGTGGTGCTACGCCGATGGGGTCTTTCACTACACCAGCGAACAGCAGCTCATCGACTTCTGCGTGGAGCACATGGCCACAGAGCAATGGCCAGCGGAGCAGGTGCGCGCCCATATGGAGGCCATGCTGCCCAATTTGAAGCACTGGAAAAAAGAATGAGGTTATTTGCGCAAAGTAAACGGCGTGACCGGGAAGGTCACGCCGTTTTTGTCGTTACACTATGGCTGTCTGTAGAAAGTGTTATAAAAAGCCTCGCAGAGTTCCGCACAGAGTGCGGAATAAATTTTAATCTGAAAAAAGTGGCGACACAAGGTGAATTGCCCGAAGGGCAAGAGAGGGTGGCCTGAGCCATGCGCGTCACTTTTTTCACTTCTCAGCCGGGTAAGTGCCGCAGCGTTAAGCAAATGTGCCGGTGGCACATTTGTAGCGTAGGCCCCACCTGTTACAGGTGGGGGAACCTACCGGCAAAGAGAGTGCATGCACCCGGCTGCAACCTCACCCAAATGCTTGCATTTGGGTGAATTCATTCGGAGAACATGGGGGTGGACAGATAACGCTCGCCGGTGTCAGGCAGCAGTGCCACGATGACCTTGCCCTTGTTCTCAGGACGCTTTGCCAGTTCGGTAGCGGCAAAGACCGCAGCGCCGGAGGAGATGCCCACCAGGATGCCGTCCTCGTGTGCCAGTGCCTTGCCGGTGGCGAAGGCGTCTTCGTTGGCGACGGGCAAAATTTCGTCATAGATGCCGGTGTTCAGGGTGTCCGGCACGAAGCCTGCACCGATGCCCTGGATCTTGTGGGGGCCAGGGGTGCCCTTGGACAGGACGGGGGAGGTGGCGGGTTCCACGGCGACCACCTTCACGTTGGGGTTCTGGGATTTCAGGTATTCGCCCACGCCGGTCAGGGTGCCGCCGGTGCCCACGCCTGCTACGAAGATGTCTACCTTGCCGTCTGTGTCCTTCCAGATCTCAGGGCCGGTGGTGGCGCGATGGATGGCGGGGTTGGCGGGGTTGGTGAACTGGCCGGGGATGAAGCTGTTGGGGGTCTCAGCGGCCAGCTCCTGTGCTTTGGCGATGGCGCCCTTCATGCCCTTGGCGCCGTCGGTCAGCACCAGCTGTGCGCCGTAGGCTTTCAGCAGATTCCGGCGTTCCACGCTCATGGTCTCCGGCATGGTCAGGATGACTTTGTAGCCCTTAGAGGCGGCCACGGAGGCCAGGCCGATGCCGGTGTTGCCACTGGTGGGTTCGATGATGACGGAGTTAGGCTTCAGCAGACCCTTAGATTCTGCGTCCTCCAGCATGGCCTTGGCGATACGGTCCTTGACGCTGCCGGCGGGGTTGAAAAATTCGACCTTGGCCACCACAGTGGCTTCCAGGTTGCGGTTGGCGGAGTAGTTCTTCAGTTTGACCAGGGGAGTGGAGCCGATCAGATCAGTAATTGCTTCGTAGATTTTCATGGTAGTAACCTCTTTCCTTATATTGTGACTCATGGTGATGTGATTGCGTTGATTTTTTGTTTGCCTAGTAAACCTAGCTGTTTGATAGGCTTTATTGTAGTCACACAACCCCAATCTGTCAATCCCTTTTCCGAAAAAAAGATATAGAAAAAATCTATCACTGGCCATTTCGTTTTCGTCATACTCGCCCCCTTGACTTTCCACTAGGCGTCCGGTATCCTTGAAATACCTGTATCTATGTAGGTTATTCCGAAAAAAGAAGGTGTCCTGATGATCCACACTGACCGACTGACCCGCCAGTTCCTGACGCTGGCCTCCATTGACAACCCCTCCCGCCAGGAAGCGGCGGTGAGTACCTATATCAAAACCCAGCTGGACGAGCTGAGCATCCAGTGGTGCGAGGACGGCACCGGCGAAATCATCCACGGCAACGCCGGCAACCTCTATGGTTATCTCCCCGGCCAGCTGGACCTGCCGCCCATCCTGCTCTCCGCCCACATGGATTCCGTAGACCCGGCGGTGGGCAAGCGCCCCATCCTTCACCCAGACGGCACCATCACCTCCGACGGTACCACCGTGCTGGGCGCCGACGACCTGTCCGGCGTGGCGGCCATCCTGGAGGCGGTGCGGTCGGTGCAGGAGTCGGGAGCGGCACATCGTCCCATCGAACTGCTCTTCGACGTGGCCGAGGAACCCTATTGCGCTGGCATCCAGCACTTCGATTTCCCCAGCCTCCAGTCCAAAGAGGCGTACATCCTGGACCTGACCGGCCCCGTGGGCAGTGCCGCCTATCAGGCACCCTCCATCCTGGCGTTCAAAGCCCAGTTCACCGGCCGAGCTGCTCACGCCGCCTTCTCCCCCGAGCTGGGCATCCACGCCGTCCAGGCGGCGGCCCAGGCGGTCGTGTCCATTCCCTGTGGACGGGTGGGGGACACCACCGTGAACGTGGGCACCATCACCGGCGGCAGTGCGGACAACGTGGTGCCGGAGCAGTGCTGCGTCACCGGCGAGGTGCGCAGCTTTGACGACGGGAGCGCACGGGCGCGGCTGGCGGAGATCGAAGCCACGGTGCAAAGAGCCGCCCAGGCGGTGGGCGCGGAGGTGGAATTTTCCACCGAAACCCTGTGCCGTGCCTATCGGGTGGAGCCTGACCATCCGGTGGCGGAGCGGTTCCAGAAGGTCTGCGCCGACCTAGACCTGTCCGGTGAGCTGACCGTCACCTACGGCGGCAGTGACAACAACCACTTCTTCCACCACGGCATCTCCGGTCTGGTGGTGGCGTCCGGTATGAACAGCTGCCACGCCTGCCAGGAGTACAGCAGCGTGTCCGAATTGGAGCGGGCGGCACGGCTGGTGGAAGGGCTGATCTTGTCCAAGGAGTGAGCGACCATGAAGAATCCATTGCATTACCAATTGACGGAATACGACTGCGGCCCCACCTCCATGCTCAACGCCGTCAGCTTCCTCTTTGAGCGGGAGGAGATCCCGCCGGACATCATCCGCAACATCATGCTCTACTGCCTGGACTGCTACGGAGCGGAGGGCGCGCCGGGGAAGAGCGGCACATCCTGCACGGCCATGATGTTCCTGAGCAACTGGCTGGACGGCTACGGGAGCGTCCAGGAGCTGCCCATCTCCAGCCGCTACCTCAGCGGCCCCAGCGTCACCGTCCGCCCCCAGAGCGAGGTGGTGGACGCCCTGCGGCAGGGGGGCGTGGCGGTGGTGCGATTGTACTTCGACGTGGCTCACTATGTCTTGCTCACCGGCGTGGAGGAGGACGGCGTGCGGATGTTCGACCCGTACTATGTGGACGAGCCGTTCCCCAACGAGAACGTGGTAGTCACGTTGGAGCATCCGACTACTTATAACCGCATCGTCCCCTTCGACTCTTTCAACCGAGAGAGCCACGAGCTGTACGCCCTGGGCGAACGGGAGGGGCGGGAGGCGGTGCTGCTGTTCAACAAGCGCACCCAGCTGACTGACGAGAAGACCATCGAATATTTTATCTGACATTAAAATGTCTCACAGAGTTCCGGCAGGATGCCGGAATAAATTGTAATCTGAAAAAACTGGCGGCGTGTACGTCAGTTTTTTCTCTTCTCAGACTGGTAAGTGTGCGAACGTAGTGAGTGCATGCACCAGGCTGAAAAATTCTCAAAAATGCTTGCATTTTTGAGAGGTGGTCGCCCTTGCGGGTGGATTGGGGACGTGCTATCATAGAAATATCCTAGAAAAACAACGAGGCGATACGGAATGCGATACGAGAAGATACAAGCCCTGCGCCAGGCGCTGCACCAGTGTCCAGAGCGGTCTGACCAAGAGTATGAGACGATAGAAAAACTGAAACTATTTTTGCAGAAAAATACCACCCTGGAACTACACCCTAAGGACGGCTGGTTCTACGCCCTCCACCGGGAGGAGCAGGCAACCCAGACCATCGCCGTCCGGGCGGACATGGACGCCATCGAGAACAGTCACGGCCAGCTCTTCCACGGCTGCGGCCACGATGGGCACAGCGCCATTCTGGCTGGTCTGGGTCTGGCGTTGGAGGGGAAAAGGTTGGGGAAAAACGTCTGTCTGGTGTTCCAGCCCGGCGAAGAGACGGGGACTGGCGGCAAACGGGTGTGCCGGGAGCTGTTCCAGGAGCTGCGGCCGGATTTCATGTTGGGCTGTCACAACATCCCCGGCAAACCCCTGGGCACGGTGCTGCTGCGGGAGAACACCTTCGCCTGCGCGTCCATGGGCTTGTCCCTGGACGTCACCGGTCAGCAGTCCCACGCGGCCTATCCGGAGCAGGGGAAAAACCCAGCGTTTTTGCTCAGCAGTATCGTGCTCGCCCTGCCAGAGCTGATTGAGCATATCACCCACGGCGATCCGGAGCGGCTGCTCATGGCCACTGTGGTGCAGATGAAGGCGGGCGAGCGCAATTTCGGTGTCAGCGCCGGCACAGGCACCTTGGCGCTGACCCTCCGTGCCTATCGGCAGGAGGATATGGAGGCACTGGAAAGAGCCATCTTGGACATGGCGCAGACCGGCTGCGAAAGGGCGGGCATGACCTGGCAGTCCAGCCGACAGGACGTATTCCCGGACACCGTGAACCGTCCGGAATGCTATGCGCGTGTTGCGGACATTCTGCGAAATGCTGACCTCCCCACACAGGTGCTTTCAGAACCCATGCGCTGGTCGGAGGACTTCGGTTGGTACTTACAGGAAGTGCCTGGGATGTACCTGGGACTGGGTGCGGGGGAGGAACAATGCGGCCTGCACACGGACGGGTACGAGTTTCCGGATGCGCTGCTGGAACCGGCCATCAACGTGCTGGAAACATTGGTGCGTGCGCTGTGAAACGGGAGGGTGACTCCCTGTGCCTGCCGTGAAACAATTTTGAAACAGAACCGCGCTATACTCTCCTTGCAGTCCGGCGGCAGCTTTGCCGTGACACAAGGAGAGTTTTCTGTTATGAAGCGAACATTACCCATCTGCATCGCCCTGCTGTTGGCGTTGACCACCGCCTGTTCCCCGCCGGGCGCGGCGTCCACGTCCCAGGCCAGCGTCAGCAGCGCTCCGGCCCAGCCGACCCAGACCAGCTATCCCATCCCGGACAAGGCGGCTAAGCCCTTGAACCAGTTCGACCTGGACGTGACCCTGGACCCCCAGGCGCATCAGCTGAAGGTGAAGCAGACCCTGACCTATCACAACCACACGGGCAAAAATCTGTCCCAACTCTACTTCAACCTCATCCCCCAGGCATTCCAGCAGGACGGCGGCGGCACGGTGGTGCAAAATGTGTCGGTGGACGGGAAAGCGAGGACGCTTTCTCAGGTGAAAGAGACGGTGTATGCACTGGACTTACCGGCAGACTTAAAAGCAGACCAAAGCACAGACATCCAGATGGAATATCAAGTGAAGGTGCCCAACATCAAGAACCGCTTCGGCTACCAGGAGAACGTGTACAACCTGGGCAACTTCATCGCCACCCCGGCGGTGTACGGCGAAAACGGCTGGACGGTGGAGCAGCCGTATGTGGACATCGGGGACGCCTTTTACACGGAAATTGCCGACTATGACGTGACCATCCACGTCCCCGATGGCTACACGGTAGCTTCCACCGGCCGAGAGACCACCAAGGGACGCTACCAAGCCCAGCAGGTGCGAGATTTCGCCTTCTGCGCCAGCGATGGATATACCGTCCAGCAGGAGACATACAACGGAGTAGACCTGATGGTGTACTACAATGGAGATATCAAAAAGACGGCACAGCGGGTGCTGAACACGGCGAAGCAGTCTCTCGACCTGTACAGCGATGCCTTTGGCCAGTACCCCTACGACACCCTGAGCCTGGTCCTGAACGGCCTCACCGGCGGGGTCAACGGGATGGAGTATCCCACGCTGGTGATGCTGGACCCGGATTGCAAGGTGGAGGATCTGGAGAACTGGGGCATCGGCGACGCCAGCGACGACACCGGGCCGGGGGTGGACTACTATCTGTGGCTCATCGACAGCGCCACCTGTCACGAGATCGCCCACCAGTGGTTCTACGGCGTCGTGGGCAACGACCAGATTTCTGAACCCTGGCTGGACGAGGGGGCGTGCCGGTTTGCAGAGTACCTCTATGAGAAGACCTACTGCGCCGATCTGGACTACAACGGGTACGGCTCCACGGAGGATCTGTTCCAGGCTCGGTATTGCATGATAACCGGCCAGGAAAAGGACGGGCAGCAGTACGCTGAGGACAAGACTGATTTGGATTGGTCGTTGTACGACTGGCAAAAGGACGATCCCATGGGCTACAGTGAGATTTATTACAAGGGCGGTAGCCTGTTCTATGAGATGGAGCGGCGGATGGGAGAAGAAAAATTCCGGCAGGCGCTGCGGGAGTATGTGCGCACGTTCGCCTATGGGACGGTGGATACCGAGCAGTTCCGGCAGTTCTGGCTGGGGAAGGGGGACTTTTCCAAGCTGTTCGCGCTGTATTGGAAGTGACGAAAGAAGCGCTGTGTGTTGGCACAGCGCTTCCGCTCGGTTATAATATAGTTAAATGTATAGAGGAGGGAACCGTATGCACCGCATTTTGATCGTAGAGGACGACCGAGACATCGCCCGGCTCATGGAGACCGCCCTGACCCAGGCTGGGTATCAGGTGGAGCTGGCTCTTGACGGGGAGGCGGGGGCGGATTTGATCGAACAGAACCGGTACGCCCTGGCGCTGCTGGACATCATGCTGCCCAAGATCGACGGGTACGAGCTGTTCGCCTACCTGCGGGAGTACGGCATTCCGGCCATCTTCATCACCGCAAAGGGGGAGATCGCCGACAAGACCCGCGGGTTCCACATGGGGGCGGACGACTATCTGGTGAAACCCTTTGAGCTGGAGGAGCTGGTACTCCGGGTGGAGAACGTCCTCCGGCTCCACGGCATGGAGGGGAAGCTGCGGGTGAAGGACGTGGAAGTGGACCCCAGGACCCACACCGTCCGGAAGGGCGGCGCCGTGGTGCCGTTGACCCCCAAGGAGTACGACCTGCTCCTTCTGCTGCTGCGGAACAAGAACGTGGCACTGCACCGGTTCGCCCTGTACGAGAAGGTGTGGGGGGAGGAGTTCGATGAGGACACTCGCACCCTGGACATCCACATTCGGCGGCTGCGGAAGAAGCTGGGGTTGGAGCGGGAGATCAAGACGGTGTACAAGGTGGGGTACTGCCTGGAGTGGATGCCATGAAGCTGACGGAAAAGTTCGTGCTGGCCATGGCGTTGGTGGTGACCTTGGCTGTCTCTGTGGGAGGGACGCTCTTACTGGCCGTCCAGTTCCAGGCGTCCTTCCAGAACGCCGTCGCTCAGGACAGCTCCCGGCACATTTTGGCCCGGTACTCGCTGGAATCCAAGGTGCTGGCCGACCGGCTCAAGGGGGTGACGTTTTCCCAAGAGAACCTGGCCAAGTACGCCGACCAGCTCTGTTCCTACACAGCGGATGAGCGGATGCGGGTGACGGACGCTGACGGGCAGGTGGTGTTCTCCAACCTGAAGGACAGCCCGGCACTGGCGGAGGACAGCTACCAGGCGTGCCGGACGGGAGAACAATATCTGCTCTACTTCCAGTCCGCCACGTCGGTGGGCGGCAACCGGTTCCGCCTGGTCAGCGCCTACGACATCACCCATCTGTATCGAGAGCGCCAGCGGCAGTTTTGGGTCTTTTTGGGTATCCAAGGGGTGGTGCTGGCAGGCACCGTGCTGGCGGCGTGGCGCATCTCCCGTGCCATCACGAAACCTCTGCGGGTGCTGGGACAGGTGAGCCAGGAGATCGCGGCCGGCGACTACGACCGGCGGACGGGGTTGGACACCGGGGACGAGATCGGCGCGTTCAGCCAGAACTTTGACCGGATGGTGGACGCTCTCCAGCGGGAGATGGAGTACCGCACCGCCTTCGTGGCCGACTTCTCCCACGAGCTAAAGACCCCCATGACCTCCCTCATCGGCTACGCCGACCTGCTCCGCACCCGTCAGCTCAGCGAGGACGAAAAGTTCCGCTACGCCAACGCCATCTACAAGAACGGCAAGCGCTTAGAAACCCTCTCCACCCGGATGCTGTCCCTGCTCCACCTGTCCAGCATCCCCTTGGAGCTGACGCCGGTGGACGTGCCCAAGCTGGGCAAGCGGCTGGGGCAGCTGTTTTCGGCGGGGACGCTGACGGTGGAGCTGGAACCGGCGCAGGTGCGGGGGGAGGCGGAGTTGCTGCTGACCCTGCTGCGCAACCTAGTGGAGAACGGACAAAAGGCGTCAGAAAACACGCCGGTGACAGTCATTGGTGTGCGAGACGGGGAACGATACCGTTTTTCCGTCATCGATCGGGGCAACGGCATGACGGCGGAACAGGTGCAGCGTGCCACGGAGCCTTTCTACAAGGGCGACCACTCCCGCTCCGGCGGTGGGTTCGGCATCGGGCTGTCCCTGTGCCAGCGCATCTGCCAGCGGCATGGGACGGCGTTGGAGTTTGAGAGTGAACCGGGCGTGGGCACCACCGTGTCCTTCTGGTTGGAGGTGTGTGATGGGTAAAAAAGGATGGTGGCTGGGCCTGGCGCTGGCGCTCGCCGTGGCGGTGGGGGCGCCGTTGGCGGTGTTCGGCTGGATGGATGCCGCCGTTTTGGGACGGGATACCCCCATCTCCACTCAGACCGGCAAGCTGGCCGTGTCCAGCAGCGACCTGCCCCTGGTGGAACACATCCACAACGTGCTGGGCGAGACCAATGCCCAGGAACAGGCCAGCCGACCGGCCACGCTGGAGGAGATGGCGGGCGGACTGAGCGACTTCCTGGCCAGCGGCGTGCTGCCTCAGTGGGTGGCGGACGTGTGGGAGCAGGTCTGCCGGACGGGAGACGGCACGGTGACGGTGACCTACGGGACGGATATCCTCAGCTACGGGTACAACGGGACGGACGGGGTGAGCTGCTCCTATACGACCGATCTGGCGTCCGACTGCGTGCTGGGCTTTCAGCTGTACACCAAGGAAGAAAACGACCCGTCCAACGAGCGCCGTCAGGCGGTGATGGAGCGCTATATCCAGTACCTGGGACTGGACGTGCTGGGGGATTGGGTCTATAACGGGAACCGATACCAGTCCCCGGAGGCACAGCTGTTCGTGAACGCTCTCATGGAGGAGGACAGCGGCGGGTTCTCCATTGGGGTGGAGCTGGGATAACGACAAAGACCGCCTGCCATCGGTTGAGATGACGGGCGGTCTTTGTTCTGTTCGGAATGTGGTTTTAGAAAACGGAAGCGGAGGCGACAGAGCCCTGCTCCTCCTGGGCGATGCAGGTTTCCAGAGCGGTCTGACAACGGCTCATCTCCTTCAGCACGGCGTCGTAGTCCACCGTGGGGAAGATCCGCTCCGTGGCGTCAATGATGTCCGCCGTCCGGCGGGGCATATTGGGCTCGTCCTGCTTGGCGTCCTTGGCGTCGGCCAGGCTGTTGTGGGCGTCCTGAAGAACGGCCTCGTCACAGAGGTGACCACCGGCGTTGATGGCGTCCTCCAGGTCGGCCATGGCCTTGTCCAGGGCGATGTTCTGGTCATGCAGCGCCAGGCAGGCGGCGTTGAAGGAGGCCACTGCGGCGTCCCGGTCGTCCCGCACCTGCAGACACCAGGCGGTCACGGCCACCACGATGGCCAGCACAGCCAGGACGCACAGCCCACGCAGAAGCGGTCTTTGTCGATTGGTTTCCTTGGTTTCCATAGTTGATGCACACTCTCTTTCTCATGCTAGTGCCGCTGTGTCCAGCAGCCTGTACTGACATCTTACAGGACAGGCGTGGATTTTTCAATACGCGAACGGGGCATTTTACGGCTTTTCCGAGAAAAAGGCAGGACTTTTCGCTAAGTAGTATCCTAATGTTGTCAACCCAGGGAGAACACGGTTATCCGCTCGTCACGCCTCCTCGCCGCACAGCGCGATGGCTTCCTCTGCGCTGGCGCCGTTGAAGAGGATGGCAAGGATGCCGGGGGTGTAATGGGAAAAGGTGACGGCGGGCATGTAGATGCTGTCCTTGACGATGGCCGGAGAGGGAAGGGCGCCGTCGCAGTTCACAAAACACTTGTACCGGATCTCCCCGTCCCGCAGGTCCAGCTCGAAGTTGCCATAGCGCATCCCATAGTTGGCCCGGCAGATAAACTCGGCCATGGCCGCCCGCTCCTCCGGATTGGAGACATCCGCGGCGACGGGGGAGACAGCGTACACGGTGTAGGTGTCCGTATCCACACCCACCAGGTATTCCAGGGTTTTCAGCTTGTTGTTGGTGTTCAGGCCGAAGCGGAACCTACCCGTTTCCTTGTCAAAGCGGTAGTTCCAGTCGTCCGTCTTCAAAAATGCGCCCACCATGGTCGCGATCTCGCCAGAGTAGTTCCGTTCGTTCATATTGGTATCCTCCTGATTCTTCATAGGGGTTTGCTCCTTTTTGTGGTGGTGGTTGTGTTGAATGGGTTGTGAGGATAATGATAGCACGAAAATAGGAAATGTCAAGTAGTTTTATGAAGTTTGTTTTGCGAATATGAAGTTTTCTGATGTTTTGTGAAAGGAAGAGAGAAATGTGGAAGGGTTCCGAGTGGAATCGGGAGAGTATGTCCATCTTTTTGAAATTTTCCGAGGAGTGCGCGAAAAGAAACGGGTGCCAGCCAATCGAGCACATCCGGACTATCCGGAATAGATTGAAAAATGCAAAAGACTACGGGATTGGTACATCGCGGAGTCTGAGGATTTATGGGTGCCACCGGCGGCCGAAGGAGCTGAAAAAGGAGTATTGGTATCTGTTTGAGGAATTGCCTGACGTAAAGATATAGTAAGATCGGTTACATCTCAATACCGTGGATCGTGTTCCGATATAAGAACTCTTTCAAGTCCGCGCTGTCACCGGTGTTGTAGTATTGGAGCAGCAGCGTGCTGAACGGTTCCATATGCCTGTCCGTGATGGTGAGGATGCCGGCACCAGCGGAGACAAGGATTTTGTTTGCAAGGGTCATGGTTGAGCTTGCACAGATAGGCCAGCGTGACCGGTTCATCGATGGTCTTGACCAGATACCGCCATGCGTCACGCATATTTAAGATCGCCTGGATGTCGTCAAGCTGCACATTCGGGACGTTGCCTCCGTTCAAGATGGTCTGTGTCTGGTGGAAGGTGACGGCGCGGTTTTCCATTTTCATCCCGCAGAAAATGTTCTCATCCCGTTTCTTCTCTGCGAGAAATAGGCTCTCCTGCGGCGTCAAGTGGTATTTATCTGCAAAATGCGTCATTGGTATCGCGATCCTTTCAAAGTAAAAATGCTCTAAACAAAGAGAAAAGCTCTGCAACCGAAACGATTACAGAGCTTTCTTTTGGTACGCCCGAAGGGACTCGAACCCCCAGCCTTCAGAACCGGAATCTGACGCTCTATCCAATTGAACTACGAGCGCATACCATGCTTTTCTTGAGCTTAGTTATTATATCAGGTCTTCCGCCGGTTGTAAAGGGGAAATTGAAAACTTTTTTCTGAAAAGATTGTCAAAGGGGAAGGGCTGTGCTAAAATGAAACGACAAAAGAGAGGACAATCCCAACGAGCTTATAGGAGGGGCTAGCATGGAACAGAATATGCAATTCCGCAGCGCCGGATTTGGCGGGTTCAACCGTCAGGACGTTTTGAATTGCATATTCTGTTCCATGCTA